>ENA-ORDR01000849-ORDR01000849.1-marine-metagenome-genome-assembly--contig:-NODE-849-length-15172-cov-4.877045_pt1 | contig 15172 bp, 33 predicted proteins | sample MGYA00240993_ERZ508538 | MGnify/ENA primary metagenome ERZ508538 (study PRJEB26207, sample SAMN05421999) | marine metagenome | isolation source: Monterey Bay, California, USA | place: USA:Monterey Bay... | reverse complement strand
CTACCGAACTCATCTCCTGCTAAATCAAGTATTTCATTTATTAATTTTGCTCTCATAATTATTTATTTTGGTTATCTAAGTATTCTAATATTTGCTCTCCGACTTTCGGAAAGTCATTAAACAATACATCTACTATTTCTTGGTCTGTGTGACCTATTTGTATTAAATCTATTATTTCATCAAACTTTTCGCACCCACATGTAGTTTGTGAATCCTCTATGCAGGGTGTATCATCTCTCAAATTCTTAAGTTTACTAACTATTAATTTTTGTTTTGAATTTCTTTTCATAATTTATGACTCTAAGTATTTATCGTTAACTTGTAATGTAGGTATAGTTGTAAGTCCCTTCATAAAAGAAACTGCCATACTACCACCATTGTTACCTTCATCATCAGACATTGGAATTAACCAATACTGATTATCAAGTTGAATTGCTATCGGTCTACTGCACCAATAGTTTTCTTCTGTTTCATCATTAGATAGGTACTGCACCTTAGTGATTTTCTTCCCTACCAATGATTTAGAAATCTTCTTTTCCCAATAAGCAGTAAGACCTCCATCTTTTTTTACTTGCTTTTGCCAAGTAGTTAGTTTTTTACTCATTTGTTATTTAATTTAATTATGTGACTTATGTCGTGGAACGGCCAGAATCGAACTGGCCATGCACCATGCGTTCCTTTACTCTATTTCTCTACCTCTGTATTCAATGACAGAATGTTCAGCCCTATCGCAAAGAGCCCTAGCTTCATCAATTCCTGATGTCCAGATAATCTCATTTGGTGACTCCCCACCATAAAATAAAGTTACTTTGTAATTTTTATTAATATCAATCATAGTTTTTTATTTAGAAACTTATCTTGTGCATCTTGGAGTAAATCTAGTATTCCTGTTAACTGCTGATTTACTATTTCCTTTGTTTCATCAGTCATAGATGACTTAAAGCTATTGTATTCTAACTCTTTTTCGAGTCTAATTTTTTCTTTAAGTTTACCTTCCATCATCGCTTCTGGAAATAGTTCAGTTAAAACCTTTTTCTGGTCTGAGTATAAATAGGTATGAGGATGTTTTCTTAACCTTTCATCCATCTTTTCAGTAAACCATGCGTTGTTTTTAAACAAAGCTTTGTAGACTGGAATACTAATATTCTTCCATTTAGTCTTTTCATCTTGAATCTCATCCCATAAATCACCTTCAGCATAGTCACCAAGAACTTCGACTGCATCACCAGACCAGTGTCCCATATAAAGAACTTCATCGGTACCTTGCCCAGTGAAGTCTTTAATCATTGTTGAATCCCCTGCATTAGTTAGTAGCATCATTGTAGCTTCTTTCATTCCCATGTCACTTGACATGAATTCAAGAAATTTAGCACCATCGCCAAACGTATAAGTGTCGATGTACTCTTTCTTTGTTTTGTTAATCGTAATAAAATATTGTCCCATGTTAATTTGTTTAGAAGGGTAGTTTCCCTGTTATTAATTTTAAGTTAGATCTATGAGTTGTAATCTCTTGATTATAACCATAGTTTTGACCTCTTGACCATCCAGAAGAATTTCTTACTCCTTTGTAGGTTTGAGTTAATTCACACCAACCTTGACCTCTATCAATGTCAATAATAGTGTAAATGGTGTATCGCTTTGCATCTCGCTTAACGACCTCGTATTTACCAGAGTTCTGGAAGGTCACTAAGTCACCTGATTTAAATTCTTTACTCATTTGTTTGTTATTAAATTAAACTTCCTGTTTCGTTCTTTTGAACTCATCAGTACCAGTACACACTGGTAGACAGGGCAGGTTTCCCTGCCTTAGTTTAAAACTGGAGTTCACCTTCATAAAAGATAGTCTCTTCATTGAAAAGATATTCTTCAACATCTCGTTTTTCAATCATCTGAACTAGCAGTTCATCAATTCCTCCATGCTCAATGTCAGGACTAATAAACTCTTCTAAGTCATCGCAGTCAGTTACATGAGCCCAGTTCGTAATAAAATTAATTGAGCCTGTTGCATACATTTTACCAACCACACGAGGATTGTACTGGATTAAAAATAGTTTCCATTGTGCTCTACCAAATTGGTCTAAATTACCAAAGTGAAGAACAAACTTTTCTGAGACAAATTTTCTTGCATCATCGTAGTTGTTGATGATAACATTGTTTTTGATTGTGTAGATTTTTTCAGTCATAATTATTTTTTAAAGGTTTCAATGATTAATGATTTTAACAAGTAACATAGTGTTAATGCACAACAGCAAATAAATCCAACAAACAACGCAACGATTAAAGCTTCTTGTAAGTTGGTTACAACAGGCATGATTAAGAATAATATCCTGAATACACTAACCATCACAAAGACAGAGATTAGAGAGATTAAGATAATTTGAAATTTTTTCATAGTATTTAATTTAAATTGATTAAGACTGGCCTTGCGACCAGTTTCGCCTACTGAAGGCTCATCAGTTAATCTGTTTTTAAATGTTTTTAGGTGCTATTGATTCTATGTAATCTTTAAATGAATCTTCACATAAATCATAGTAGAATTCTTTCTGGTACGAAGAACCTACGCAGTTTTTAACCTCGTTCCAAGACAAATTAGTTGAGGTCTCATAATCCTCATAAAAGCTTTTTTTCTCATCACCTGTTGTACTCCATCTAGAGATGTAGTCAGCAAGGATGTCTCTGTTGGCACTATCAAGTTTAAACCAGAAGTCAATAAATGATTTAGAAGAATGAAATTTACCTCTTATGTGAGTCATCAATGAGCCTTTACCCTTCCAACAATGCTCGATGAATAGATAAGGATAGTTTGCAGTAAACAACACGAAGTTGTGAATTTGTTGTCCGTTTGAATTGTTTTGTTTGTTCATATTAATAAAATTTAGATTTTTCAATTTGTTTTTGTTCGTACTTAGGTAGATGCCACATAGCATCTAAATACTTGTCAAATGTCTTTTCACAGACCTTGTCGTACTTGTCGTACATTTTCTCGTTACCATCACCATCGGCATCGTTACGCATGTCGTTGGCTTTGTTGTACTTGATTAACCAGTTCAATGCTCTGTTAACCTTGCCTTGATTCTTAGGTTTGATTGCTTGTAATACCATAATTATACTCTGTTATTAGTTAAGTGTTTAGTGATTTTACTTCTGAAGTCAAGTAAATGTGCATCAGATAAAAACATTTTACTGATGTCTGAATCAGTATCTACTGCGTTAATAAGCAGTTCTTCCAGATATACTAACCCTATCTGATATGGAGTAGACTTAAGGTCTTTTACTAACCTGTTGACTCTCTGTTGGGGTGACAATTGTTTGCTCATAATTATTTATGTTTTAATTAATTTACGACAATATATGACAATTTAATGTAAACACAAAACTCTTGAGGAGATGTGGATTTAACATAATGTAAAAAAAAAGCTTTTGTTTCTAATATCACTACTTGTTACAGATATAACAATATGTTATCACCTCTGTTAATCAGTGTGTTATGTAACTCAATCTTGATGATGTTTTCTCTGGTCAGTCTGGAGTCGGACTGGTATTAAGGGAAGGCTCTCTGTCTCTGAACTTTAGTTTAGGTTAAGGGAAGGGTACGAGGGGGAAGGTTAAACGAGTAAATGATACCTAATAATGCGATGTCAACGAAGGATAACAGAGTGGTAATAGTTACAACGGCCTGTCCTCTGGTGGCCTAGAGAGAAATCTGAAAAAATCTGGAAGTAAAATTAGAAATCTAAAAAAGTTTTGAAAAAAAAATTGGTTTTCTTAGACGGGGGGCTTTGCGTATTATGTAGTATAACACTAAACCTCTATATATCTGAACACACAAAAATATTTTCACTATATTTACACTAAATAAAAAACTTATGTCAAAAGATAATTACGTCGACGGTTTATTCATCAAGGATGGTAGACTAATCAATGATCGTCCTGATGGAATGACTGGAATTCAACAAGCAGCTAATATGAAAAGAGCTGTTGATAATGATAGAAAAATTAATAGTATCGCTGAAGGTATACAGGTTGCTGAGAATCGCAAAGGAATATTTAATCAGTTGAAATACTAACCGTATAGATTCGTTCTATTTTGATTGTTGATTTGAAAAGGGCTCTTAATTGAGCTCTTTTTTTATGACAACTTTTCATTATTAAAAATCCAAAAATAAAAATATATTATGCGTGCATAGTAAATTATTTTTTAAATGTGTAACGTTTACTTTACAAAATGTCGATAATCGACAGAATCCTGTCGAAAATATTTTAAAATCGACAGGAACTAATAATTTGATTATCAATACTTTAACTACTATATTTATTACTAATGTCGATAATGTCGAAAAAAAACCTATTATACTATAGTAAAAAAAAGTAAAAAGTAAAAAACACTATAGACTGTATATGAACAAAAAAATCGACATTTCCGACAGTATTATAAAATCAATTTATTTACTATATTTGTGTTAAATCAAATTCAATTTAATGAAACAATCATATATCCCAAAAGACTTAACGTTTGATAACGAAGGTCGCTCAAAACTTATTTCAGGAATAACTAAAATTTCCAAAGCAGTCAAGAGTACCTTAGGCCCTAGAGGCCGTACCGTTCTAATAGAGTCACCTGATCACATAGCCGGTATAACTGTCACTAAGGATGGGGTAACTGTAGCTAACTCAATCTTCTTAGATGATCCTATTGAGAACTTGGCAATACAAATGATGAAGGATGCGGCAAGCCGTACGGCTCAGTCTGCTGGTGATGGCACAACTACTGCAATCGTTCTGACCGAGGCTATTGTAAACGCTGGTCAAAAATATTTAACTAAAGATCATAACGTCACTGAGGTTATTAAGCATATAAATAAATTCAGTAAAGAGTTAATTAAGATATTAGTAAAAGACTCTAAGAAGATCACTAAGTCCAGGCTACTAGATGTAGCGACTATATCAGCTAACAACGACAAAGAGATTGGATCAATCATAGCTGAGGCTTATAACAAGGTTGGTGTTAACGGGATCGTTACAGTTGAGAAGAGTATGAACCATGAGACGTATGCTGAGGTGACTAACGGGATTAAGATTGACCGTGGATACACTTCTAACTTATTTTTAAACAACCAACGTAAGGATGAGTGTATACTTGAGGATGTGATGGTGCTGGTATGTGACCAGGAGATAAGTAATATACTTCAAATAGAAAACATATTAAAACCAATCATACAACAAAACAAGAAATTATTAATAATTGCACCGTGTGCAACCAATGTAATAAACACGCTAGCTGCTAATGTTGTTAGAAATAACTTAAAGCTGTGTAATATTATTCCTCCACAGTTTGGATACAAGAGTCATGAGCTAATGCAAGACATAGCCTTTGCGGTTGGAGCGAAATATTATTCTGAGAAGACTGGTGATGACCTTGGTTTATTGAATTTAGATGACCTAGGGCATGTAGATAAGATAATAGTGGGGAAGAACTCTAGTGTTTTAATAAAAAACCAGGCAACAGTTAGTGAAGAGACTACTAAGCGTATAGATGAGCTTAAGATTCAGCAGGAGGCTACAGCATTTAAAGCTGACAAAGACTTTATCAATGAGCGTATAGCTAGTTTAGCCGGGGCAATAGGCTGTATTTACGTTGGGGCTAACAGTGATGTGGAGCAAAAAGAAAAATTTGACCGAGTCGATGACTCGGTATGCGCTGTGCGCAGCGCCTTACAAGAAGGCATAGTCAGTGGAGGTGGGCTTGCTTTATATATGGCAACTGACAAGTTTAAAAAAGACACCGTTACAGAGAATCAGAAGGTAGCATTACAAATATTAGTAGATGCAATACAAGTTCCGCTGAAACAAATTATAATAAACTCTGGAAAAGATCCACAACAAATTATTAAACTAATTAATTTTAACGATAACACCGTAGGATACGATGTAAAGGCTGAGGTTGTGGGCGACATGTACAAGATGGGCGTAATAGATCCATTAAAAGTTACAAAGAATGCATTGATAAATGCTGTAAGTGTAGCAACAACTATATTATCTACTAATGCAATAGTAACACATGCAAGGGCTATTTAAATCTGACACTTTACCTGGCAAAGCACAGGAGCAAATAAACGCTATTAAAATTTTAGCGTCACAAGGCTATACAATTATTGATTTAGAAGGACATTTTATAAATAAATGGAATCTTGATGATCGTCAAAAGCCTAATATAAACTATAAACACACACCTAAACTCCAACAATACTAATGAAGCCAATAGGAAAATATATTATTATAAATACAATAGAAGAAGAGCATAAAACTAAATCAGGGTTATTATTATCTGCTACAGACGTAGAAGGATTTAGGTATCGTAAAGGTGAAGTTGTAAAAACTGGTAGTGACGTTAGTGTTATCAATGAAAACGACTTAATATACTACGATAAAAACGCTGGACACAGTATGCTTATCAACGATGTGCCATATACGATTATTCTTGAGAGAGATGTCGTTGTTGTTTTATAAAATCATTCATATCGACAATACTGTTACGATATACCTTGTCCATATACGAAGCGTCATTGCGGAATAAAGGATTAGCATGCGCAGTTTCTGCAATTTCTTCGCCATTTAGTTTTTTATAGACTAATGTTACGATTCTTTTAGCTTTATATGTTAATTCATACAGCGTTGCTTCATTACCCTGGCGTTTTCTCCATACATGTATCCAATCATCTCTCAATAAACGGCTAAATCTTTTTATATCCCAGCTCATTACCTCTTCAAACCTCTTAAATTGCGTTTTATTAAACATCTGTTCGCTATATAAAAACAATAACATCTCTAAATCTGGAGTAGACAACCCATATTTAGCTTTTACCCAATATCTTATAACTCTCCAATACTTCAAATAATCATGCGTTGGTGTACGCCTTGTTGTAGGCTTACGCTTGTAGACTCCCTTAGATTTCATTTCAATAAATTTGTATATTTGTAAAAATAGTAAATAAAAAATTATGAGTGAAAGGTGTAGAGTATCAATAATGGGAAAAGACGGTTCTTTAAGTAAAGCAACCTCTAAGCAAAAATCTCTAATAAAAGCTTGTAAAATGAAAAAACGAGAAGAGTTTAAAAAAAAGGTATCTAAAAAAGTTACTAAGGGTTATCAGCAAGCTGCTAACTTTGTGAGTAATCAAGCAAGTAAATTAAAAAAATAAATTATGCCAAGAGTAGGAAAGAAAAATTTTAGTTATACAGCAAAAGGAAAAGCAGCAGCTAAAAAACATGCAAAAAAAACTGGAAAGAAAGTTAAGTCTAAATATTAATGGCGACTTTAAACAGTTCTAATTATATTTCAAAATCAAGTAAACGTCCTGGAGTTCATTCAAAGAATGCTTCTAAAGGGCAAAACGGATATAAAAATAAATACAGAGGTCAAGGCCGAAACAAATAAAAATAATATTATGCCAGAAAAAAAGAAACGTACAGTAACACTTACTAAAACAAAAAGTAGTGGGAAGGTTGTTAAAAGAAAAATAACTCCTAAAGCAGCTGCAAGAAAAATTAAAAGAAGAGGTGGTTCAATTCCAGCTAACACATCTACACAAACATTAACAGGAATAGGAATCAGTAGAAAACCAAATAAAAGAAAAACTGCTCGTAGAGAAAAAAGAGAAGAAAATTTCAGGCAAGAAGCTAGAATAGCAAGAATAAAACTAAGAATAAAAAAAAAGAAAACAGGAAATAAAAAATAGATACAAGATGGCAACAAAAATTGGTGAAGACACTAACGTACAACTGGATTTAAAAACTATCGGAATGATAGTGGCTGGAACAGTATCTTTAGCAGGAACTTGGTTTTCACTACAAGAAGATATGCAAGATCTGCATAATAAAATTGAAAATTTCAGTGGCGATGAATTTGTTCAGAAGATGGAGTTTAATTTAAAAGATGAATTAATTCGTTCGAATGTCATACAAATTGACAACGCTACTAAAGAATTAAAAGAAGATATTGATGAAAATAAAGAGTCTATTAGAGATTTAGAAAACAAAGTATTTAAAAGATGAAAAATTTAATATGTGTTTTTTTTGTTTTTTTTATGTGTTTTTTAAACGCACAAGACTTAACATTGATGCATGTTAATGCTAAATGGAATCAAAGTAATAATTATAATTTGAGAGGTGTTAAGAATTGTAAAATTCAATATGCACTCTTAGAAGATCAGGCTCCGTCTTTACGAGCTCAAATAACTTCTGTTCCTATAATTATTTTACTTGACAAAAACGGAAAGCCAAGAGGTCAATGGAAAGCTGGACTCAGTTTTAAGATTGACGTTCCGGTTGAAGAAATACAAAAAAGAGTTAATGTAATAATGTTAGAAACAAGTCGCCGAAGAGCTACTTCAAATTAATTAATATGGCAAAGAAAAAAATGAAAAACCCATGCTGGAAAGGATTTATTGCATACGGCATGAAAACTAAAAACGGCAAGAAAGTTCCTAACTGCGTAAGAAAAAAGAAAAAGTAATGCCGGATCCAAAAAAAAATACAAACTCACAACGGTAAAGTAAAAACAATAAAAAAATAAATATTATGCCAGAGCCAAAAAAGAAAAAAAATTCACCCGGAAGAAAAAGGTTAGATGCAGCAAAAAAATCTAGAAAAGATGCTAATGTAGCGAAAAGAAAGAAAAATGCTAAAACAAGACAAAGCTATAAAAGTACAGCAAAATCAGAAAAACTAAGCAAAAGAGCGTTGAAAGTAGAAAAACGTCAAGAGAAAAAAAACACGAATGGTACTCGATCTGCATTAAGGAGTGTTTCAAAAAAATATGATAAGAAAATTTCTACAATGAGAAAAAGAGAAGGGTTAGGTAGATCCCCTAATACTTTAATAAACAATGCAGGTCGTCCTAGAGGAATAGGTTCAAAAGTTAAAACTGCAATTAAAAAAGTTATTAAGAAAAAATAATGCCAAGTCCAAGAAAAGGTAAAGCAAAGGTTAAAATTACCTCTACAGGTAAAAGAGTAAGTTACGGTCAAGCGGGCAAAGCTAAAGGAGGAGGCCCAAGAGTAAGACCTGGAACTTCTAAAGGCGACAGCTACTGCGCTAGAAGTTTAGGTATAAAAAGAAGACTTTCCAAGAAAAAAAGAAACGATCCAAATAGTCCAAACAATCTATCAAGAAAACGATGGAAATGTGTTGGCGCTAAGTCTAGAAGATAAATAATAAATATTTATTATATTTGTTATAAATAATTACAATTATGAAAAAACAAGGATATAATTCTAGACTAGATGAGTCTTTAGGTGCAAAGCACGGAAAAAAGTCTCAATCTTTCAAAGATCGTAGAGATGAATCAAAAGCTATGTCAAAAAAAAAGTTTGGTCACGCCTATGGGGGAGACTCAGGAATGTCATACAGACACTCTTCAAGTTGGAAAACTCATAAACATTTAAGTTAATGGCAAAGAAAAAAGTTACAGTAATTAAAAAACCGAAAAGCGTTCAACAAGTAGACTATGTTTCTAGAAATTCTGAAATACAAAAAAGAATTGACGACAGAGCTAAATATATTGAAAGCCTTTTAGAAGACAAAACAGAAGACAATGAAAAATAAAGCAAAACCTTGTCAATGTGGAAACACTCAGGATCCTAATGGAAACTGTGACGGATCGCATATAAATTAAATCAATACATTAAAATCATGAGCAAATCAAAAGGTCTAGGAGACACGATCGAAAAAATCACAACGGCAACCGGAATTAAAGCAGTTGTGGAGAAAGTAGCGGCAGTTACTGGAAAACCCTGCGGTTGTCAACAACGTAAGGATACTCTAAATAGAGTTTTTCCATACGACAATAAGTAAGAATAAAAAAGAGAATTTTTAACCCTCTAAATTAAAAACATGGCGTACCCTAAAATAACCGTTAATACCGGACTAGTATTAAACCCCATAGCAAGCGACACGCTTCCTATTCCTTCACCAGACTTACCACAACTATCTGGATCAACTACAGCTGCAACTTCTAGTAAGTTAGTTGACGTTGGCGCAGACTTTAGTAATGTTGAAGTAAATGATATTGTTTACAATACAACCGACAATACATCGGCGGTTGTTACCGCAATAGACACTAGCACTATATTATCAATTAGCGCTAATATATTTACATCAGCTGAAGACTACATTATATTCTTAGGTGGCCCACACGGATCTCAAAGAATCAATTCGTCTGAAGGATGCTTGATATATGTAGGAAGCAGTGAAGGAACAATGGACTTAGCAAAGTCTTATGTGGATATTAAGGTCAAAACAATATCTGGAAACGATGTAACGTTTTCAAACTTTAAAGTAGGAGAATATTTACCTGTACAATGTTTACAGATTTTTTCTACAGGCACTGATGCAGCTGTTAGAAACAACTGTCTTGCAATATGGTAAAAACAACAGTACCGTGCTTTGAATATGTGCAAACAAATTCAACGCTATTAAACTTAGAAATAACTTATGAAATCGTTAATAATGGATGACTGGAAACTATACTCAATTAATACTACGGCATTTGCTTTATCTTTAACTGAACTTGAAATAACATTAAAAATTATATTGCTAGTATTATCTATTGGATATACGATACATAAGTGGAAGAAATTAAAATAATCTACTTATGATTAGTAAACATATATCAGAAAAAGAAGCAACTAAATCTATAACTGCTTTAAGACTTGGATTAGCTAATACTCCTAACGGAAATGCTTTAGCTAACATGAAACAACTTGCTGAAAAAATATTTGAACCTCTTAGAGAACATGTAGGCGGCCCAATAAAAATCAACAGCATGTACAGATCAGAAGCTCTCAATAAAGCGATTGGCGGAAGTAGCCGATCACAGCATTGCCAGGGAAACGCAATGGATCTGGATGACATTTATGGACATAAAACAAACAAAGAGATGTTTGATTTTATAAGAGAAAAATTAGACTTCGATCAACTTATTTACGAATTTGGAAACGAAGAAAACCCTGACTGGGTACATGTAAGTTATGTAGATAAAGAAAAAAACAGAAACAGAGTTTTGAAAGCTGTTAGAGATAAAGGTAAAACAGTTTATATAGACATTACAAATAAATGAAAAAATTAATATTTATTTTTGCGCTTATTGTAAGTTGTGGAGTACATAAAAACCCCCCAGCACCCTCTACGGGCGTATGGTTAGATGTTCCTCCAACAGTAAAAATAGACACATTGTCTTACACAAGATTAAATTGGAAACTAAGAACTGACTTTACTTTTAGATGGAACTATGCTCAGTTTGCTATGAATCAACCGTTCTCGTTTTATTCATCAGCATCTTTTGCTAGATTTTGGAATCCATTTAATTCTTTTGATATGTATTGGAACCGAAGCAGGTTCTGGCATGACTGGGCTTTTAGTTATCCTTATTTCAATTATCACTATCAAACACCTAGATATTACATGTACGAACAGGCTCGTTATGTAGCTGTAATGAAAGGAAGAAGAATTAGTCAAAGAAATAAAGAAGGTCAGGCTGCTATGATACAAGCTTATAAAGAAAAAAAACTAACACTTGCAGCTAATAGACTAAGAAGTAAAATTAAAATAAACAACAATAGAACAAATAGAGACTGGAATAATAATAATAAATTTATTCCAAGAGAAAATCCTAATCCAATTAATGTTAGCTCACCTTCTCGTTACGAATCTAAATCTATATCTAGAGTAGATGTAAACAGAACAAAGGTTAAAACAAAACAATAGGTTATGGGAAAAATATTAGCAAAATTATTTGGAGGTGCTGGCGCAGACATTGCCGGTAAAATATCAGGCATTATAGATAAGCATACTTTTTCAAAAGAAGAAAGAGCTCAGTTAAAACAAGAGATGGACAAGGTGTTTATTGATGCTGAGGCTGACATGCAAAAAAACGTAACAGAAAGATGGAAGACAGATTTGCAACACGGAAACTGGTTGACTAAATCAGTACGTCCACTTACTTTGATTTTCTTAGTAGTATCTACTGTTGTAATGGTTTTTATTGACAGTGGGTTTATTGCTTTTGATGTCGAAGAAAAATGGACAGATCTTTTGCAGCTCACTTTGATTACCGTAATTGGAGCTTATTTCGGAGGAAGGTCAATTGAAAAAGTAAAAAAAGGATAATTTCTTTTGATTATCTTTGTAAATAATAAATTACTACTATGGCAAGAATAAGTACATATCCATTAGACACACATTTAGTTGGATCAGATTATTGGATTGGATCAGACGCTGATAGTAATTACGCAACTAAAAACTTTACAATTGATTCTGTAGCGGAATACATGAATAGAGTTGCTACTCAACAACAAGCATTAAGATTTAAATATACAAATACGATTCCAAGAACAGACGGATGTTTTTTTGGAGCAGACGGAGCAACATCAGCACCAACAGTAGCATACAACACAATAACAGGATTTACTTTAAGTAAATTTGAATTAACTAATTTAGGGATTGATATATCTTCTTTCTATGCTAATCCCTTAGGAGGTTCTGAGGTATTAATGACACAGTGTGATGATGTCTCTAAATGGGCAGTTTTCTCATGGGTATCATCTGTGCAAAACGCAACTAATCCTAATTACTATGATATAGTTGTAGCGTATAAAGGAGGCAACGATGGCTTAATTGCAAACAAAGATTATTTCATATCTTTGCTAACGTACGCTGGAGCAAATGATGCAAATTTTTTGTACACTTTAGATGGAAGCGCAAGTGTTTATGTTATAAATCATAATTTAAATAAATATCCGTCAGTTACAATATTTGACACAAACAATGCTAATGCACAAGTAGAAACGCAAATAACATTTAATAGTTTAAACCAAGCTACATTAACGTTTTCCTTACCGTTTACAGGGGAAGCGTCATTTAATTAATAAATAAAAAATTATGGCAATATCGTATTTATCAAGTATAGCACTTAACAACAACCAGCTTAAAACCTTTAAGGTTGATAATCAAGCTAGTGATCCTACAGTGTCAGGAGTAGGTCAAATGATATTTGATACTACGAATGACGTATTAAAATATAACACCTCAACTGGATGGCAAACAGTAAGCTCAGGAATGGTTACTTGGATTTTAAAAGGAGATTCAGGAGCGGATCAAACAATTGGAGATGGACAATCAGCATCAATATTAGGGGAAACTGGATTTATAACTACAACAGCTGGAGCAACTAGACAGGTTGAAATTACAATGGATGATAATGCGCCTAGTGCAGCAGCCGGAAGCGTTGCGTATCCAGCAAGTATTTCATACAATAAAAAAGGACAAATAACAGCTGTTACTGCAAGTACAGAGCCAATAACAGGTTTTGATATAACTGACGGAACAAATACTCAAACAGTTGCGAACGGAAACACAATTACGTTTGCACACAATACGGGATTAGATGCGGTAATTAGCGCAACGGATACCGTAACTTACAATCTACAATTACAAGATTTACCAGACATGACTCAAACATGGGTTGCAGCTGATGAATTTATTGTATTAGACGGAACGACTCAAAAAAGAAAAGCAGGTAATGAAATTCCTATTAACTTATTAGGAACTCCTAGTGCTGATTTAGCAATGGGTAATAATAAGATTACAGGATTATCTGCACCAACAGCAAACGCTGATGCAGCAACAAAACAATACGTTGACAATGCAGTTGTAGGATCTCTACAAATAAAAGGAGGGTTTAATGCAACAACAGGTGTTATTGATGGTGGAACAGATAATTTAACAACAGGAGCTAACAGAGTAGCTATTGCAGTTGGAGATTTTTATGTATGTACAACAGCAGGTGATTTCTTTGGAAACACAGCAACACCGCTTACAGTGGGGGATCAAGTTATATGTAACACCGCAGCAGCAGCAGGAGCTTCTGTTGAAGGAGATTTTGTAATAGTACAATCAGATACAGATTTAGCAACTGCAACTACAGTAGGTCTTGCAAGTTTTCCAACTTCAGGAGGTTTAACAGTTAACGCAAGTGGTGCTGTAGCCTTAGATAGTCAAACAGGAGTTGCTGGTTCTTATGGAGCAGTAACAAAATCATTACAAATAACAGCAGACGGAAAAGGAATAATAACAGGTATTGCAGAAGCAAATATAGCTATCCCATCTACACAAATTACAGATTTCTGTACAGCAGTTGAGACATGTGTAGGGACTGGATTGAATTATGCGGCAGATATTGGAAATAATTCTGCCACTACATACGCTGTAACTCACGGACTAGGAACAAGAGATGTCATTGTACAAGTTTATGATACTTCAACTTATGACACAGTTATTTGTGATGTAGTGAGAACAAGCACAACAGTAGTTACATTATCTACAACAACAGCACTTGGTACTGGTGCCGCTAGAGTTCTTATATCTGTAAGTTAGTTTTAATTTACTTACATGGCGATAAAATTTCTTAGTGGACAAACTATATCCGGAACATTAACGGTATCTGGAAATGTACAAGGCGCTACGTTTAATAGTCTAGCTATAAACACTACAGGCACTAATAATGTCGCTAATCAAATAGTAAGAACACAATCTAATGGTTATGTAAACTTTGGCTGGATAAACTCAGTCTCTGGTAACCACACAGGATCAATCACAAGAATTACAGCAAGTAACGATGCATATCTAAGATATGTAACCCCAGCTCAATTTAGAACAGGAGTTACTGATGGATTTTACGCTCCCTCATCAACTGTAAGTGGCGTAACATCTGTTGCTACTGGAAACGGACTTACAGGAGGTACAATTACTACAACCGGAACCTTATCACTTGATCGACCAAATAGTCAACTTGGAGCTGTTTTAGCAACTTATGGTACTACAGCAGGATCAGCTGGAAGAATTAGATGTACAGCGCCTTTCAATACTAATACTGGTAAAATGTTTAGTATTGAGATCACACTTTATACTAGCTATACTCAACATAATTATGTAGTAAGTGCTTATATGTACTCAACTATAAATCAATGGTATGATACTAAAGCTATATACACAACAACAGGAACAGCAGCTCCTGATATATACGTAGGTAGAGATGGGAATGGAAAAGCATACATTAGTATTGCTAATGCATCTTACACGGGTGTACTTGTTCATAATATGACAAGAGGTTATGTCA
>ENA-ORDR01000837-ORDR01000837.1-marine-metagenome-genome-assembly--contig:-NODE-837-length-15340-cov-5.303348_pt1 | contig 15340 bp, 21 predicted proteins | sample MGYA00240993_ERZ508538 | MGnify/ENA primary metagenome ERZ508538 (study PRJEB26207, sample SAMN05421999) | marine metagenome | isolation source: Monterey Bay, California, USA | place: USA:Monterey Bay... | reverse complement strand
TAGATGACGTAACGTGGCCTACACCACCTAGCTTTTTATAATACCTTGTCAAAAATAGTTCTTGACAATCCATCCCTTTGAGAATATAATTCTAACCATGGCTAAAGAATTAACTACAATATCCCCAGAGGGACTCGAAGTTGCGAACTCTTATTTGCAGTTCGGAAACATCACCGGGGTCACCCAGTATTTAGGGGTACCTGAAAATAAAGTAGTAGAGTTGTTAAATAAGCGAGAGGTCAAGAAATATATTGATACCGTTTATTTAGACATGGGCTACCGCAATAAGAATAATATTGCAAGTGTACTAGACGAAATGATTGAAAACAAACTAGAAGAAGCTAAGGAAACTGGCGTCTACTCTAGTAAAGATTTGGCTGATCTGTTACAAATGGCACACAAGATGAGAATGGATGAGATTAAAGCGCAAGCGGAACTCGAAAAACTCAATCAAACTAATGTAAGAAGTCAGACTAATGTCCAAATTAATGAAGGTGTACCTTTCGGCCAGGGCAACTACGGTAAGCTCATGGAAAAGTTATTAAAAGATGTTAACTGATGATGAAGTACTTAAAGTGAAAATGGAGTTGCGAGAACATGAAGTCCAATGCGAGGAAAGATGGAAAACTACCTTTACTCGATTTGACCGCATTGAAGAGCAACTCGTAAGAATGGAACAGAGACAAATGGCCGGGCTAGGAACTCTTGTAATATTTCTAGCCGGCATAGTTGTGGCTGTCGCTACCCAAACTTAGTCATGGCTACTAAGATAAATGAAGCCACAGAACTAGCTATACCTTTAAAGAATCTTATTGGATTAGTAACATTTACTGCGGTATCCGTCTGGGCCTACACAGGCATTACAGAAAGAATATCTTTCCTAGAGCATAACATGGCCGCCGCAGTCACCGAGATAGAGGAAAACGATACTTGGATAGACGAGTTTTCACCACCACCCGAGGTACAGGACAATATTAAAAGAGTTAGAGAGCTGGAACTACGAGTAAGAGTTCTCGAGACTAAGTTAGAAGCGGAAACTCCGCACGGTTATGGAGAATAATCATGGCAGAACAAAAGAAAGGAACTTGGTGGGCTATTAAAGGCGACCAAAAGAAAGGTTTCTCTAGTCAAAAAGACGCAGAAGCGTATGAAGCTGGCACTCTAGAAGAAAAGAAAGAAGTCCTCACTAAAATAGAAGAGGATAAGTCAGTAGAGATTTAAGTGGCGGTTCGTAAGAAACGAAAGACGGCAAAGAAAAAGCCGATTCCTACTAATAAAAAACTTTACGCAAGAGTGAAGGCACAGACTAAACGAAAGTTTGCTGTGTACCCTTCAGCTTATGCAAATGGATGGCTTGTAAAAACTTATAAAGCCAAAGGCGGTAAGTACCGCATGGGGAGCAAATGATGCCAGCAGGAAAAGGAACATACGGAAAGAAAAGAGGACGCCCAGCTAAGAAAGGAAAGGCTAAGAAGTCTCCTAGCAAGAAGAAGGGTTTGACAGCAGCTCAGAAGAAACTACCACCAGCACTTCGCAAAGCCATCATGAAAAAGAAAAAGTGAGGCCATAGGAGATAGACCGTGAGTTTAAAGAAATGGTTTAAGGAAGAGTGGGTAGACATATCCAGACCTAAAAAAGGCGGCGGCTTTGAAAAATGCGGAAGAAGCAAATCAGGAAAGAAAAAATACCCAAAATGTCTTCCAAAGGCCAAAGCCGCTGGCCTTACTGAAAAGCAACGAAAGTCAGCTGTTCGTAGAAAACGAGCGGCAAGTAACTCAGGTGGTAAGCCAACTAATGTTAGCACCTTTGTGAAGAGAAAAAAACGTGGCAGTAAAAAGAAAAAGTAAGAAGAAGGATTCAAGATTAAAGAAAGCTGGTGTAGCAGGCTATAACAAGCCAAAGAGAACACCGGGACATGCCAAAAAGTCACACATCGTTGTGGCTAAAGTAGGCGCTAAAGTAAAGACTATTCGATTCGGACAGAAAGGAGCTAAAACAGCAGGTAAGCCTAAAGCGGGTGAATCAGCTGCAATGAAAGCAAAAAGAAAGAGTTTCAAAGCACGCCACGCAAAGAATATTGCTAAGGGCAAGATGTCAGCTGCATATTGGGCGGACAAGGTTAAATGGTGATGCTAAATGTTAATGGAGCTTGGAGCTATAATGTCTGCGGTCAATACTGCTACTTCGATGATAAACAAGGTGGCTTCTACCACTAATGATATCTCGTCCATAAGTGGATTCCTTACTAGCTTAGGCAGTGCGCAGGTAGATTTACAGACTTTATCTAATTCAGGTAAGTTAACTGAAAAAGATGCTATTCAAGCTGCATTAACTAAGAAGCAGATAGACGAAACTATGAGAGAGATTAAAGATCTCTTCACTATCAGTGGCAACGGGGCTTTGTACGCTGACGCTATGCAAGAACTAGCAAATGCTAGAAAAAGAAGACTCGATGAAGTAAAGCGCAAACAAAAAGAGCGCAAAGAACTAATTGATATGATTAAGCTAGGCAGTATAGCCTTAGGGGTGAGTATCTTTCTAGTACCTCTGATAATAGGCTTTATCATTAACTTAGTTAAGGGGTAATCTATGAGAACTGATCTTCAAGAATTTGAACTTAGACAGCAAGCTGAAAGGATAGAACAGCAACGCAAAGACATCATGAAGTTATTGGGTAGCGACTCTCCTAACGAGTGTTGTGGTTGTTGCGACCCTTGCGAGTGTGATCCCTGTGAGTGTGAATGAAGCAGTTACAGAAAGACTCAATATACGCACAATTTGACTTAGATGGGGACGGAACTGTGTCCGACGAAGAAATAAAAAGAGCCCAAGATATGCTAGAGATAGAATTGAGGGAAGAGAAGTCAGAAGCTCAAAAACGAATGGCGTGGGTAGCAATGTTCTCTATGATTGGATTCAGCGCACTTTTATTCAGCACAGCAGTAACAGAATCAAGAGTAGCAGCCCTAGCAGACTTGCTAGGATTATTTTACATAGCGCAGGCCGGTGTAGTGGGCGCATATATGGGAGTATCCGCATGGATGAGCAGAAAGTAGTTTCTTTAAAAGAAAAGTTTATTTACGTCAAAGATGGTGATCAGTATGGTAAGCGAGATGCTTGGTATATTATGAAGCCAGAGGGCGAAGGAACACTAAAACGATATAAAGGCGACTGTGAAGATTTTGCACTAACTACTTTGTATCAGCACTGCGACGAAAGCTTAGTTAAGTTTTGGTGGATGCTCATAAGTTATAAAGCACAGATTACTTACTGCTATGTTAAAGAGCCTCATAGAGGACACGCAGTTTTACGGATCGAAGACGATTGGACAGACAACATATTTGGTAAAGTAGTTACTCAAGCAGATATGATTGATTACGGATACGTTTTCGATACAAGATATTTTAATCCCTTAACAGTAGCTATAAAACTACTAAAAGGGAAATGGTGGAAGTACAAAGCATGATAGAAGTTAGTAGGCAAGATATAATCCCAGATTATCTTCTTGACTTTCCAGCACACGATAAGTTCCTCAAGCTCCCAGTAGAGCCCTATATGGATTTACTGGGTATTGAGGCACTCCCCTCCCAAGTAGCTATTATAAATGCAATCAACTCTCCTAAGTACAGATTCGTCTGTGCCGCAGTTTCACGACGTCAGGGAAAAACTTATATAGCGAATATTATTGGGCAACTGGTATCTCTTGTTCCTGGTTCCAATATTCTTATTATGTCCCCCAACTATGCCCTATCTCAAATTTCTTTCGATCTACAGCGAACGTTAATCAAACACTTCGATCTGGAAGTTACCAAAGATAACGCAAAAGATAAGGTTATAGAAATATCTAACGGCTCTACAATCCGCATGGGATCAGTAAACCAAGTTGACTCTTGTGTTGGTAGATCCTACGATTTAATTATTTTTGACGAAGCGGCACTAGCTGATGGTAAAGATGCTTTCAACGTAGCACTTCGCCCCACGCTAGATAAAGACAATTCAAAAGCTATCTTTATCTCCACACCACGGGGTCGCAACAACTGGTTCGCAGAGTTCTTCGATAGAGGTTTTGATGAGCAATTCTCTGAGTGGGTATCTATAAAAGCTACTTACAAGTCTAATCCTCGTATGTCAGAGAATGATATTCTAGAAGCTCGGAAGAGTATGTCAGAAGCAGAATTCCGACAAGAGTACGAAGCTGATTTCAATACCTTTGAAGGTCAAGTATGGAGCTTTGATTTCGAGAAGTGCACGGGAGACTTTCAGCAAATGGAGACTAAACGTCTTGATATATTTGCAGGTCTTGACGTAGGCTATAGAGATCCGACAGCATTTTGTGTAATTGGCTATGACTGGGATGAAGAGAAGTTCTACTTACTAGATGAGTACTTAGATGCTGAAAAAACAACAGAGCAACACGCTGGTGAAATACAAAGACTTATTGATAAGTGGGATATAGACTATATCTTTATTGACTCCGCAGCTCAACAGACACGATTCGACTTTGCACAAAATTATGATATTAGCACTATTAACGCAAAGAAGTCAATACTAGATGGTATTGCAAGAGTAGAGGGAATAGTTGATAATGACAGATTATTTATTGACCAGACTTGCACAGAAACTTTAGCAGCACTTGACCAGTACCAGTGGGATCCTAACCCGAATCTACTTAAAGAAAAACCAAAACATAACAGAGCCTCGCACATGGCAGACGCGCTAAGGTACGCCCTTTACTCGTTTGAAACATCAAACAGTGGCTTCTAACGACACCATCCAAAAATAATATTTGACATGGTACCTTAAACTCGATATAATTCTGGTATTAGAAAATGGATTTAAAAAGAGACATCGTAAAATACATAAGAGACAAAGCAAAGAACAAGTATGAAAAAGGCAGTGAATGCCGAATATGTGGAGAGAAAGTTAAATTAGACTTCCACCACTTTTATACGTTAGCTCCTCTTATACATGATTACGTAGCAAAGAACAAATTAGACCCTAAGAATGTGCTTTCTTTTAGAGAAGACTTCATAGCAGAGCATCAAGCAGAGTTATACGAACATACGGTAACTCTCTGCAATGCTCACCACTTACAGTTACACTCCATTTATGGGAGAAACCCTAGCTTAGGCACTGCAAACAAGCAGAAAAATTGGGTAGAGATTCAAAGAGAAAAGCATGGCATGGTATAGTAACATTTTTGGTAATAAGGCTGACGAAGCCGACATGGAAAAATTGAATCCTATACAGCAGTACTTTGGGGAAACTAAAGAAGGTTCTAGAGAGTATACTCAAAATTACGAACAGTTTTATGAAACGCTAGAGATCGTTAATCGCGGCGTTAATATGATTGTAGATGACGTAGCAGAGATTCCAGTAGTTGTTCAGCCTAATCAAACAAATGGCGTTCAAAAAGGAATGAGACGATCTACCGTAAATAAGCTACTTAATAAAGAGCCTAACCTATTTCAAGATGTCAGCTCTTTTAAGAGAAACCTAATTACCGACTATTTACTAGACGGAAACATTTTTATATACTATGATGGTGCTCACTTGTATCATCTACCTGCAGATAGCGTAACAATACACGCAGATCCAAAAACATTTATAGAGAAGTACACATACAACGATGTAGACTACGGCCCGGACGAGATCATACATGTTAAGGAAAATTCCTTTTACTCTATCTTCCGAGGAACTTCAAGACTGAAGCCTGCTGTACGAACAATGGCCCTTACTGCTTCAATGAGAAAGTTTCAAGATAACTTCTTTAAGAACGGAGCAGTGCCAGGACTAGTACTAAAAAGCCCAAATACATTAAGTGAAAAGATTAAAGAACGAATGATTCAATCATGGAGCATTCGATATCGTCCAGACGCAGGTGGTAGACGCCCTCTGATTCTTGACGGTGGTATAGAGATTGATAGCATTTCTAACGTAAACTTTAAAGAGTTAGACTTCCAATCTTCTATTACAGAAAACGAAACAATTATATTAAAAGCATTGGGTATCCCGCCTATCTTATTAGACTCAGGAAACAATGCAAACATTCGTCCTAATATGAGAATGTATTATCTTGAAACAATCTTACCAATAGTAAGAAAGATAAACTACGCTTACAGCCGCTTCTTCGGATACGAAATAAAAGAAGAAGTCATAGATATCCCAGCTCTACAACCAGAGCTTAGAGATCAGTCACAGTACTATAGTTCATTAGTAAATGGTGGTATTATTACTATCAATGAAGCCAGAACTAGATTAGGCTTTGAAGCTTTAGAAGGACAAGATGATGTTAGAGTCCCTGCCAATATAGCAGGGAGTGCAGCCAATCCAGATGAGGGTGGCAGACCAACTGAAGGTGATGAAGATGGCAGTGACTAGAAATAGAAAACACAGGTTAGTACATGAATTAGGAATGTACTTTGCTGAGAAAGGATATGTTGTTTCTTTAAATGAGTATAAGAGAGCCCTTGATAGACCGGCTTTCCTATCTCCTAAAGAGATAGTAAAAGTGATGGGAACGTATACCGGAGCAGTAGACTGGATTGAAAAATACGAACCGGAACTATGGGAACTTATTCACAAAAAAGAGGATAAAGATCCTCTAACGGAATTAGCCCAAGCAAAAACGGGGAAAAAGAATGGATAAAATTTTTAACCTAACCTCAACTTTCAAAACCCATGCGGTAGATGACGGATCAGTGATGATTCGCGGTATGGCAAGTACAGCAGATTTCGATCGTGCTGGCGACTCTATCTCAGCTCAGGCTTGGGAAAAGGGTGGTTTAAAGAATTTCGAAAAGAACCCTATTATTCTTTTCAATCATGATTACGATCGTCCTATCGGTCGTGCTACAGGCCTTAAAGTAACAGAGAATGGCCTGGAGTTAGAAGCAAAGATTAGCAAGTCAGCACCCGCTAATGTTTGCGAATTAGTAAAAGAAGGTATCCTTGGAGCATTTTCTGTTGGTTTCCGAGTCAAGGATGCTGATTTCATAAAGGAAACTGACGGATTAATGATAAAGGACGCAGAATTATTTGAGGTATCGGTTGTTTCCGTACCTTGTAATCAGGAAGCTACTTTCTCGCTAGCGAAATCTTTTGACTCTATGGACGAGTATGAAGAATTCAAAAAAACTTTCACAAATCGTGTAGATCTAGCCGGTCAGACTCTGGCTAAAGACGAAGTTAATACTTCTAGCGTAGCTAGTGATACACCGGACGGAACCGAAAAGGTTCAAAAGGAGATACAAATGTCTGAAGTTAATACTCCAGAAATCGACTTAGCCGCATTTGCAAAGCAAGTAGCAGAAGAAACTGCTACCAAGATTGCTATGAAGCAAGCCGAACAAAAAGCCGCGGATGAAGCCGTAGCACAAGAAATCGTTGAGAAGGAAGCAGCAGACGCTGAAGCTAAAGCTCAACAAGAAGAAACAGTTAAGACTGCTGTAGTATCTGGTGTAGAATCAGGTGCCGAGCGTCTATTAGCTGACATGCAAGCAGACTTCGCATCTAAAGGTGTTGAAACTGCCGAAGTACTAGAAAAGTACAAGTCTGAGTTGATGGAAAAATCAGCTGAGCTTGAAGCTATGCGTACTAGCAAGCGTGACTTCTCTGGCCGTACAAACGGCGTAGACGTTAAAGCAATGGGCGGTGACTTATTGTCTGCTCACATTCTTGGTAAGATTACTGGCAAAGGTTGGGATACTAACTTTGGTCGTGAAACTCTAGAAAAAGCTGGCGTAACATATACTGGTACTGCTGGTGATGGTTCTGCAGTTGGTGTTGACGTAATCGTATCAAACCAGTTTGAACAAGAAGTTCGTCAGGCAATGAAGGTTGCACCTTTGTTCCGCGAAATTCAAGTTTCAAGTGGTGCTACTGTACTACCAATCGCTCCTGATACCGAAGCTGCTAACTTTAGTGCTGGCGGTGCTGATACAGCTGCGAACAACTTGGAAGAAGCAGGCGCATCTGATAACAACTATAATGTTAATCAGGTAATCTTGCAAGCACACAGATTGATTTCAAGCACGTTTATTCCTGCTGATACTGACGAGCAAATCGTTATTTCAATCCTACCTATGCTTACCTCAGCTCTAGCACGTGCTCACGCAATCGCTATTGACTCAGCTCTACTAGTTGGTGCTGGTGCAGGTAACATCTCTAAAGGTCTAGTAGGTGTTAACGGTGCTGACAATGCAAATGGTTACGGTGCAGCTTCCGGTCTTACTGCAATAGATGCTTCATCTGCTTCTGCTGTTGTAACTCCTGCTAACCTTCTTGCAATGCGTAAGGAAATGGGTAAGTACGGTCTAGAAGCTAGCCGTGTAGCTTACATCGTTCCTACTGATGCATACTTCAACTTGATTGATGCTTCAGGATTTACCGATGTAACAGAAGTTGGTAGTGATTTGGCTACTAAGCTTTCTGGTATGGTTGGTACGGTCTTCGGATCACCTGTAATTGCTACAGATCGTTTGGTTAGCAACTTGGCTAACGCTGGTGCAGCTACTACTACTGCAGCTCTTGCTGTAAACATGGATAACTATGTGATTCCACGTTTGCGCGGTGTTAACGTAGAAACTGACTACATCGTCAAAGAGCAGCGTACCGTATTGGTCGCAACTCAGTCTCTTGGCTTTAACGAGTTGGTTGCTGGCGCGGGTGCTAATAAGCCTGCAGTTCGTTTCCCTTTCCAATAGGCTAAGGGTTGCTTTAATCTGGGAGATATTCTCTTCCAGATTATTAACCTGGGGGAGTTTTTCTCCCCCAAGTTTTTACTAATATACTTATGGCAAATTTAATAACATTAGAAGAATATAAAGAAGCAGAAGGTATTTCTAGTCCTAAAGAGGATTTAAGAATTAGTACCTTGGTGCCTTCCGTGAGTCAATTAGTAAAAACTTATTGTGGTAACTCATTTGTAGATTTCTACTCCTCTAACAAGGAAGAGATCTTCAATATAACATGGGGAACTAATATAGTTCAACTAACAGAAAGCCCCATAAATTCAATTGTTTCAGTTCAGGAGAGAGATTCTTATGGAACCGATTATACGACTCTTACTACTACGGCGTTCGACTATTTTCTCGATGAAAGTACCGACAGTATTTCTAGAACTAATTCTAGCGGTGGTGCTGTTAACTGGCCTCGTGGTCCTGGGTCCGTAAAAGTAGTTTATAGGGCAGGCTACGCCTCGGTACCAGAAGATCTAAAGTTAGCAATAATTGACTTAATTACTTACTACTTAAAAGACGAGCACAAAGAGCGAAGAACTCTTGGTGCAGCTAGCATTCAGAACCAGAGCTCTAGTAGTCAACGCAACAATGTAGCTTTCCCAGACCATATTAAGCGAGTGTTAGACTTGTACAAAAACTACTAATGGAGTCTAATGTACGGAAACAGCTAGCTCGACAGCTACTAAGGGACTTAAGCTCTAAAGAGAATGTGAAAGTAAGAAAGCAGTTACAAGGGGCTCGTCCTCAATTACTGTTTTTAGAAGATTTAGACTTTATTAATGATACGATACGTGAGTTGGTTAGCAGAAAAAGAATACCAGGCACTGTTAAAACTCTAGTATTTACTCAAAAAGATCTACAAGAGGCACGAGCAATAGCCAAGAGGTACCAAGATAGCTTTACTAAAAGAAAGAAACGAATTGAAAAAGGTGCCGTAGGTGTTGAAAATACACTAGGAGGAATGCACTTAAAGAATAAGTTTCCTTCCCACTATAAAAAAGTTTTAGATGGGGAAGCTTTTTTAGTGAGCAGCTTTGATCAGCTAAGAGACTGTAAAGTAGAAATAACTACAAAGTTTGTAAAGACATCAGCGGCAAATCTTAAAAAGATACTTTACGCAATTGACAGAGGTCATGGAGCGGGCGATGGTGTAGCTGTATCGGGTGTGCAATCTGCAAAAGCTTTTGCCAGAGCGGACCAGGCCATGAATTCGGATAAACAAAAAGAAGAGTTTGTCTCAGAGTTTAAATCGTTTATGCAAACTGCTTTCGAGGCAGGAGAAATAGATCAAAGTGTATATAACGACATAGTAAGTATACAGCTTAAATACGAACAAGTCGTTAGAAAAGATGGAGACATTAAAGCTTCTTATATACCTTTTATTAACTACCAGGATAAGTATACTAACAGAGTAACAGATAAAGCCAGGGAAAAAGCAGCAAAAAGTACAATTGAGAAATTCTTTAAAAAGGTAGGCGCAGGCGAGCTGGCTTCTATGTCTGGCTCTTCCTCTTTGAACCAAAAAGCAGCCTCAGTAATTATAGGCAAGTTTGCTACTCTCAAAGGAGCAGAAGTAAAGGTAGACCCTTTACTAGACCCAAAGAAAGTAAAACTTAAGACAAAAGGTAAGCCCACAGAGAAGAATAAAGGTACTAGTAGAAAGGGCGGCATAAGAATGACAGCCGCTAAACCTTTGGCTCCGGGCAGAACCAGTAAAGCGAAACAAAGCACTGTGTCTACAGCAAATATGCTGGGCATTATCAACTCACAACTATCAGATACTGTTGCTAAGAATATGGGTTCCCCCAGACTTGACAACGTAACAGGAACATTTGCACGAAGTGTAAGAGTTACAGATATTGCTACTACAGCGCAGGGATTTCCAAGTGTGGGGTATACATACGCTAGATCTCCTTATGGAGTTTTCGAAGCATCAAGCGGCACCAGATTTGCAAGCGCTGAGAGAGACCCTAGACCTCTTATTGATGCGTCTATCCGAGAGATAGCAGCACAATACGGTTTAGGCAGATTATACACTAGGAGAATGTAATGGCAGGGGAAAGACTATACACCTCACGCAGAGCAAATATTGTTAGAGCTTTAGTAGAGAAGCTGAAAGATATTGATGGGTCCGGAGCACACTTAACGGACGTAGGAAATAATGTACACCCATTTTTAAAGTTCTGGGACGAGATAGAAGAGTTTCCTGCAATACATTTAAACGCAGGGAGCGAGACAAGAGAATATCAAGGTGGCGGGTATAAAGACAGATTTCTGTCCATTACTATACGCTGCTATGTGCAGGAAGAAGACGCTCAAGAGGCTCTCAACTCCCTAATGGAAGATGTAGAGACTATAATAGAAGAAAACAGCAGTTTACAATACTCAGATAGACAAAACCGTCTATTTAATACTCAACAGATCACTATAGTCAGTTTTGATACTGATGAAGGTGTACTTGAGCCTTTAGGAGTCGGAGAGATTCTTATAGAGGTTCGTTATTAGAAAATACTGGCAAGAACAAATGTTCACGTCCAAGTCTTTTCAAGTTTCATAGGAGATAACTATGGCACAACAACTATATTTTAGCCGCGACTCGAAGATGTTTATTGAGTTTGATGGCGTTGTATGGGAAGTTCCCGTACTAGATGGATTTAGTTTCTCGCAAGCTACAAACAGTACAGAGATTACTTTGAACGAGATGGAGTCTACAGGTGGGGTCAGCCGTCGTGGTCGGAGAGCTTTTAACGACTCTTTGGCACCAGGCGAATGGTCTTTTTCAACATATGTACGACCATTTAAATCAAGCACAACAGGCACAGGAAAAGCAGATTCTGCAGCTGAAGTTCACGCAGTAGAAGAAGTTCTTTGGGCTTTATTTGCTGGTGCAAAAAATTATGATGTTAGCACTTTCGATTACGATACAGGCGGCACCAATGTAATTACACCAGGTACCTCTTCTAGTACAATTAATTTAGGATCTTCTAACTCATCTACATTAGGCACAGCTAACGTATACTTTGTACTTGGTTCTGATAATCGTAAAGTGATGAAGTTGAAAGACGTTACTGTTAATGAAGCAAGCGTTGATTTTGATATTGACGGTATTGCTACTATTAACTGGTCTGGAAGTGCTTCAGAAGTACTAGACTTTACTGGAAGTACTCATGAGGATAACACCGCACCTGTACACAGTGACACCACTCAAGATGGTGGAACTATTGCAATAGGTGATGTATGGTTAGACGCTAATGATTCTTATCGTTTATATGTTCTTACAAATGTAACTAACGGTTCAGAAGCAAGAACTGTCTACAGAGACGAAGCCGTTCTAGCTACTAATAACTTTATTCGTAATCGTCTAACAGTATTAAGTGTTACACCTACTACTAGAGACCCAGACTCCGACGGAGCCAACGAGCTAGAAGCCAACTACAGCTTGACTCTTACAGGCGGTAACGTTACTTTTACTAATAATATCAGTTACATTACTCCAGAAGAATTAGGTATTGTAAACGTGCCAATCGGTCACGTCACAGGTACTCGGTCTGTATCAGGCTCTTTTACTTGTTATTTGACGGAAGATACTTCAGCTACTAATGCTTCTGCGGACTTCTTTGATGACGTACGCGGTATTACTAACGTAGTAACTAACTCTTTTGCTTTAGTATTTAAGATTGGTGGTGCTTCTGGTACTCCTCGTCTTGAGCTGAATATGCCCACTTGTCACATCGAAATTCCTACTCACTCTGTTGAGGACGTTATTTCTCTTGAGACAAACTTCATGGCATTGCCTACAACTATTGCAGGCACAGATGAAGCAACAATTATTTATCACGGCGCTGTCGTATAATATAAAATTGTTGGGTATGAAAGGGGCTTCGGCCCCTTTTTATTTGACCAAGGAAAAATAAATCTTGACATTTTTCCTTACCTCCCTTATAATATAGATTCATCAAAAGTGAGAATGCTTTATTCTCTTAGAGCTAAGAACCAATGCCAAGTTATAATTTTAAGAGAGAAGCAGAACTTTTTATAGTTCACAATAATAATAGGTACTCCTTAGATATTAGGGACTTATCTTTTAGTCAGACTTTTGCAGAGAAAAGTTACGCAGTAAAAACGCTACACAATCCTGCTGATTATTTTGAAGGAAGTGTGATTAATAAGGCAAATCCTGCTAATTTTTCTTTTGAAGTATATGCTCTACAAGAAGCAGACTTCACTATAGTAGAGACTTTATTAGTAAGTACTGCTTCTTTTGATGTCTATGTAAAAACACCTGAAGATGTTTTTAAACTTGAAAAATGTGTCATTACAAATGGTAGTTTCGTAATTGAGAAATCACGGCCCCTGAGTATTGAAATTCAAGGAGAAGCATCTAAATTAACAAGAGGAGCGACCTTAGCAGGCACTCTTCAATCTAGATCAAATACAAAAACCTTTATTATCACACCAACGGTAGAGATAACTTTAGGTTCCTCCTCTCTTACAGATATAGTGTCTGTAACTGCTGAACTACAGAACGATATACAGTGGCTACCTTATGAAACTCTAAATGCTTCGTTAGCTGTAGGAGCTGCTGTAAATTCTATGTACCCCGATGGGTATACTGTAAGAAAGAAAATACTAGCAGGGTCCATTTCTCAGTATCTAACCGATACAAATACTAGTAACGTACAAACATGGAACGATTCTCTGTCCTTAGAGATAAAGGCGGGAAATGGTCTTTCAGGGTCTTCTTTTAGAGGATTCCATATAGGAGCAGCAACTAGTACTTTTACAAATCGAATGAATGCCGGGAGTGTATTCCTTCAAAACTATGACTGGAGAATTACAGATAATTCAAGTTCTCTAGCAACAATATTTAAATATGTAACAAACTAAAGGAGTTTAGTTAAAAATGGATCTAAAGAAATTAATGATAGACACTAAGTCTACATGGGCAGACTTCCCTGGATTAGACGGGTTCTCTGTAGAAGTAGTTAATCTTTCTCGTAAAGAACTAACTGCTTTAAGAAAAAGATGTACTACTAATAAATTTGACAGGAAAACACGGCAACCTATAGAGCACTTAGATGAGGATAAGTTTGTAGCTGAATTCTCGTCCGCAAGTATTAAGAACTGGAAAGGACTAACGCTAGGTCACCTGGAAACTCTTGTTCTGATCGATGTAGAAGGGCAAGACCTAGAGGCCGAAGTAGACTATACAAAAGATAACGCAGAATTATTAGTTAGTAACTCTACTGATTTTGATACATGGCTAAACGAGGTAGTTTTTGACTTAGACAACTTTCGCAGTAAGCCAAAGGGAACTAGCTCTAAAAAGGCTGGAAAGGATGTTCCTCAATAGCGATACTGGGATGACCCGAGACAAGTACTTCAATATGATGGAGCAACTTGGGCAAGAGCCAAAAGAATCAGAGATTCCTCCCGACTGGGAGGACTTGCCAGAGTTAATGGTTAATGCAGTAAATACTTTTAATATGTTGGGAGACAAACTATATCCTGAGATAGGTTATACAGGTAAAGACTATACTAATTTACCTCATTACATAGAATTATACGAGGTTGAAGACAAGGAATATTTTCTAGAAATACTTTCCTGGTTGGATTCAAGAACTATCAAAAAATCTTCTGAGCAAATGAAGAAGGAATATGATAAGTTAAAGAGAAAGAAATAGTGGCTAATACAGTAAAGTTAACAATTAAGGTAGACGATAATGGCTCTTTAAGTGTTGTTGCCAAAGAAGCTAAAAAAGCCACTGATGCAACAGATAAGCTTGGCCGATCGACAGATAAGCTAGGTAAGTCTAGGGGCAAGTTCAATAAAGGCGAAAAAGGAGTAGCGGGAGCTACTTCAAATAGTACTAAAGCTTTCTCTAAAATGCGTAATGAAATGGGCGGAGGCTCCTCAGGTTTAGTAGGGGCTTACGCTACTTTAGCAGCCAACGTTTTCGCTCTTACCGCTGCTTTTGGGATACTTCAAAGATCTTCACAGATAGACGAACTGACAGCCAGTTTGCAGTTTTTGGGTAATGCGGCAGGTACAAACTTAAACATAGTTGTTGATGAGTTAAAGAATGTTACCGATGCAGCACTAAGTACAGAACAAGCTCTACGAGCGGCTTCAGTGGGTACTAGTGCAGGTTTTTCTACTGCTGAGATTGTAAAATTAACAGAAGTAGCTAAAGGCGCCAGTTTAGCCCTGGGAAGAGACTTAGGAGACGCTCAGGATAGGCTAATACGCGGTGTGGCCAAACTAGAGCCTGAAATTCTTGATGAATTAGGGATACTTGTTCGTTTAGATGACGCTTCAGAAAAATACGCCGTATCTTTAGGTAAAACAGTACAGCAACTAACCGTAGCCGAAAAACAACAAGCATTCTTCAATGCTACTGCTGAGCAGGGTGCCAAAAAGTATGGGGCTCTAGCTGCAGAATTCGAAACAAATCCTTACAATCAGCTATCTGCTTCCTTATCAAACCTTCTTAAAGAATTCGTAACTATTATTAATAAAGGGTTAGTACCTTTTGTTAAGTTCTTATCAGAAAGCCAGGGCGCATTATTAGCGTTCTCCGGCCTATTCCTGTCTACTA
>ENA-ORDR01000836-ORDR01000836.1-marine-metagenome-genome-assembly--contig:-NODE-836-length-15349-cov-3.445521_pt1 | contig 15349 bp, 15 predicted proteins | sample MGYA00240993_ERZ508538 | MGnify/ENA primary metagenome ERZ508538 (study PRJEB26207, sample SAMN05421999) | marine metagenome | isolation source: Monterey Bay, California, USA | place: USA:Monterey Bay... | reverse complement strand
CTATATGCTTTAGACCAATCATACCCTCCTTCAATCATTGCATATAGTATTCTTCTATGAACAGGCTTAAGACCGTCTCTAACGTCTGGTAGGGCACGAGAAACGATAACGCTCATAGCGTAATCTAAATAGGATTTTTTCATTTCATCTGTAATAGATATCAATGATTGATTTAAAGATTTATTATCTTCATCAGACACAAAAAAACTCCTAATAAATTTAATTTAATACAATATATTGTAACTTGTATTTTAAACTATAACAATATCTATTAACTAGTATAACTTGTATATTAAGTTAGAATGGTATTTCATCATCTAAATCAGACGCAATATTAGATGCCGGAGCATCATTTGACCCTTGAAAGCCTGATTGATCAATTTGTGTGTTATTATTGTCATTATTAATAGAACTATCTGGCCTTGAACCTAATAGAGTAAGCTCACCTCTATATCTTTGCAAAACAACTTCTGTTGTATATTTTTCTTGGCCTGATTGTTGGTCTGTCCATTTTCTAGTTTGAAGTTGACCTTCAAGATATACGGTGCTTCCTTTTTTTAGATATTGCTCTGCAATTCTGCCTAAGGCATCATTGAAAATAACTACTCTATGCCATTCAGCCCTCTCTCTCTGCTCACCAGTGCTTTTATCTTTCCATCTATCAGATGTAGCAACACTCAACTGAACTATTTTATCGCCATTTTGCATAGCCCTAACCTCTGGATCTCTGCCTAAGTTTCCAACTAACGTTACTTTATTTACACTTCCACTCATAAAAAACACTCCATAAAATCTATATTTATTATAGAACAGTATAACATTAAAAAAAACATAAATTTATTTTTTTTAGTTGACTTTTAAGTGATGAGAGCTAACTAAATGGAAGGTTAGTTTATGTTATACAAGGGTTACAGTATTTAATGTCCAAAACAGTTGAAATGAAACAATTTCTTAAGGTACGAGGTGCTAATGAGCACAATTTAAAAAATGTTGATATTGACATTCCAAAAGATCAGTTAATAGTCATGACTGGTGTATCAGGGTCAGGTAAGAGTTCACTTGCTTTTGATACAATATATGCAGAAGGACAAAGACGTTATGTTGAGTCTCTTTCAGCTTATGCAAGACAATTTCTTCAAATGATGCAAAAACCTGATGTGGAATCAATAGAAGGATTATCCCCTGCTATTTCAATTGAACAAAAATCTACAAACAAGAACCCAAGATCAACAGTTGGTACTGTAACAGAAATATATGATTACATGAGACTATTATGGGCAAGAATTGGCGTGCCTTACTCTCCCGCAACTGGATTACCAATAGAAAGTCAAACGGTAAGCCAAATGGTTGATAAAATCTTTAAAAAAGAAAATGATAGTAAAATATATCTTCTTGCACCAATTGTTAGAGGTCGTAAAGGAGAATATAGAAAAGAATTTATTGAATTAAGAAAAAAAGGCTTTCAAAGACTTAGAATTAATGATGAGTTTTATGATATTGAAGAAATACCTGTTCTTGATAGATATAAAAAACATTATATCGAAGTAGTTGTAGATAGATTAGTTATAAAAAAATCTACTGAGGAAGATAACAAAGACTTACTTCAAAGGTTAGCTGACTCAATTGAAATTACCCTACAACTATCAGATGGGCTACTTTATACTTTAGATGTAGACAGCAATGAAAAAGAAGTTTTTTCATCTAACTTTTCTTGTCCTGAAAGTGGCTTTACCATAGATGAAATTGAACCTAGAATATTTTCATTTAATAACCCAGCAGGTGCATGTGATAAATGTGATGGATTAGGTAATGCTGTAGCATTTGACTTAGATCTTGTGGTACCTGATCAAAATATTACTTTCAGAGACGGAGCCATTGCCCCTTGGTCAGTGAATACAAGTAAACTTTATATTCAAACATTAGAATCCCTTGGTAGACATTATAAATTTAACATTGATGATAAATTTTCAGACATTCCAGAAGAAACAAAACAAAAAATTTTATATGGTTCTGGAGACGATAAAATTGAAATAATCTATAATGATGGAACTAGAGTTTTTAAATCAAATAAAGCTTTTGAAGGTATAATTCCAAATTTAATCAGAAGATTAAAAGAAAGTGAAAGTAAATGGGTTAAAGAAGAACTTGGAAGATACCAATCTGATAAAGACTGTGAAAAATGTAATGGCAAAAGATTAAAGTTAGAAACTCTATGCGTCAAAATCAATGAACATGACATCGCTGATGTATCACGTCTAACAATAGAAGAAGCTAGAGAGTGGTTTTTAAATTTAAACCAAGTGTTAAACGAACAAGAACTAGCTATCTCAAAACAAGTTTTAAAAGAAATAAATGATAGGTTAGGATTTCTAACAAGCGTTGGCTTGTCATATTTATCAATTTCTAGAAATAGTGGCACTTTATCAGGTGGTGAAAGTCAAAGAATTAGATTAGCTAGCCAAATAGGCTCAGGACTTTCTGGAGTGCTTTATGTACTTGACGAGCCAAGTATTGGACTTCATCAAAGAGATAATGAACGATTATTACACACCCTTCAAAAACTAAGAGATTTAGGAAACACTGTTATTGTAGTAGAACATGATGAGGAAGCTATTTTAATTGCTGATCATGTAATAGATATTGGGCCAGGAGCTGGTATTAATGGCGGGAAAATAATAGCTCAAGGAACACCTAAAGAAGTTCAAGAAAATAAAAATAGTATTACGGGAAATTATTTATCAGGCATTAAAAGCATAGCAATTCCAAAATCTCGAAGGAAGATAAATCCAAATAAAAATATAACTTTAAGAGGCGCTTCTGGTAATAATCTTCAAGACATTGATGTAGAGTTTCCTCTTGGAATATTAACATGCGTAACGGGAGTTTCTGGAGGCGGCAAATCAACTCTAGTTATACAAACATTGCAAAGAAGTTTATCTAAAATATTAAATGGTAACAGTTCAATACCATCACCCTATAAGTCTATAAGTGGGATATCTCAAATTGATAAAATTATCGATATTGATCAATCACCTATAGGACGTACACCAAGATCTAATCCTGCAACATATACAGGTGCTTTTAATCATATAAGAGATTGGTTTGCTGGATTGCCAGAAGCTAAGGCGAGAGGATACTTACCAGGTAGGTTTTCTTTTAATGTAAAAGGAGGAAGGTGTGAAGTTTGTCAAGGCGATGGTGTAATCAAAATTGAAATGCATTTTTTGCCTGATGTTTATGTACAATGTGACCAATGTAAAGGCAAAAGATATAACAGAGAAACTTTAGAAGTTAAATGGCGAGATAAATCTATATCTGATGTTCTTGATATGACAGTGTCTGAAGGGGCCGAACTTTTTAAGGCTGTACCTTTAATTCATGAAAAATTAGAGACTTTAGAAAGAGTTGGCCTTGGTTATATTAAAATTGGACAACGTTCTACCACACTATCAGGCGGGGAAGCGCAAAGAATAAAGCTGGCAAAAGAGCTCTCTAGAAAAGGAACTGGCAGAACTATTTATATTTTGGACGAGCCAACTACAGGCCTTCATTTTCATGATATAAAAAAATTATTAGAAGTTATGCAAGAGCTCGTTGATAATGGAAATACAATGATTGTAATAGAACATAATTTAGATGTTATTAAGACTGCTGACCATGTAATTGACTTAGGTCCTGAGGGTGGAGATAAAGGTGGTTATATTGTTGCTAAAGGAACGCCAGAAGAAGTTTCAAAAGTAAAAGAAAGTCACACTGGAATTTTTTTAAAAAAGCTATTAAATAGTTCAAAATAATATGCCAACATTCAAAAAAATTAACATTATAGGTGGAGGATTAGCCGGATGCGAAGCAGCCTTCCAGATTTCAAAATATGGAATACCAATCAACCTCTATGAGATGAGACCTAAGGTAAAAACGGAAGCACACAAGACAGATTTTTTGGCAGAGTTAGTATGCTCTAATTCTTTTAGATCAGATGATAAAGAGTTCAATGCCGTTGGAGTTCTTCACGAAGAATTGAGGCTGGCAGACTCTCTTATAATGAAAACTGCTGACTTAAACAAAGTTCCCGCTGGTTCAGCATTGGCTGTTGATAGAGACAATTTTGCAAAAAAAATTCATGAAACCATCTCAAACATTAAAGAAATCAATGTAATCAACAAAGAAATTAAAAACTTAGACGAATTTAATGATGAAATAGTTATTGTAGCAACAGGACCACTGACATCTAAAGAACTAGCAAAAAATATTAAAATTAAAACACAAGAAAATTCTCTAGCTTTCTATGATGCTATAGCACCGATTGTTTATAAAGAAAGTATAGACATGAGCATTGCATGGAAACAATCACGATATGATAAAGGTGAAGGAGATGATTATATAAACTGCCCTTTATCAAAAGAACAATATTATCAATTTATTAATGCTATAAAAGATGCTCCTAAAATGGAATTTAAAGAGTTTGAAAAAACACCTTTTTTTGAAGGCTGCATGCCAATTGAAGAGATTGTTAGAAGAGGAGATGAAACGTTAAGATTTGGGCCAATGAAACCTGTAGGATTAACTAACCCACATAAAGATGAAGAACCGTATGCAATAGTTCAACTTAGACAAGATAATAAATCAGGTTCTTTATATAATATAGTAGGTTTTCAAACTAAAATGAAACATGGTTCTCAAAAAGATGTTTTTAGAACAATACCAGGTTTAGAAAAGTCAGAATATGCACGTTTAGGTGGACTTCATAGAAACACTTTTATTAAATCTCCTAAAATTCTGGATTCTTTCTTACGTTTAAAGAGTTGCCCAAACATCATATTCTCTGGACAAATAACCGGAGTTGAAGGATACGTTGAGTCATCTGCAATTGGTTTAATGTCAGGTTTAATTGCAGTTAATGATTTTAACAACACTAACTTTGAATTACCTCCAGAAAACACTACTCATGGAGCGTTATTGAAGCACATAACCTTAAACGCTAACCCTGAGACCTTTCAACCTATGAATATTAATTTTGGTCTAATGCCTGATGTAAACAATAATGAAAAAGTAGATGGGAAAAAAAGAAAGTATTTAAAAGGAAGAGATAAAAAAAGAATTCAAGCTGCAGAATCTCTTAATGCCTTTAATGATTGGATTAAAAGGATAAAGAATTAATTATTTCTTTCATATTCAGGTACGTTCTTTTCATCCTGAATTTTTTCTCCTTTGTCTATATTAAAAAAAGTCAATATAGCTACAGCTACAAATATTGAGGAAAAAGTTCCAATTAATACACCCCAAATCATTGCTAAAGAAAAATCAGATAGAACTGCTCCACCAAAAAAGAAAATAATAAACAAGGCAACTAATGTTGTAACAGATGTTATGACAGTTCTAGATAAAGTTTCATTAATAGATTTATTATAAATAAAATAATGATCCTTTGATTTGTAACGTCTTAAATTTTCTCTGACGCGATCAAAAATCACAACTGTATCATTGATAGAATAACCAGCTGTAGTTAAGATAGCCGCTATTGTAGCAAGGTTAAATTCTAATTGAAGAATAGAAAAAAGCCCAACAGTAGTAACTACATCATGAGTTAAAGCTATTATTGCGGCTATTGAAAATTGCCACTCAAATCGAAACCAAATATAAACCATAATTGATATTAAGGCTAAACCAACAGCCAACATACCAGCTATTTTTAATTCGTCACCAACTACAGGGCCCACAAATTCTGACCTTCTAATTTCATAATCTTTATTTGTAATTAATTTAACTTTTTCGATCATTGCTATTTGTTGTTTTTGGTCACCATCTTGTTTTTGAATTCTAACTAAGAAATCAACATCTTTACCAAAATTTTGTATAGAAACTTCACCAGCTTCTAATGTAGATATTTTACTCCTCAGGTCATCAATATTCGATGAATTAATATTTTTACTTCTTAACTCTAATAAAATTCCACCTTTAAAATCAATTCCATAATTTAAGTTGTTAACAAACAAGCTTAAAAGAGTACCTAGAATAATAATAGTTGAGAAAATAAAAGCATAATTTCTTAACTTTAAAAAATCAAAATTTGTATTTGATGGTACCAATCTTAATAACTTCATAGGTGCTACCTTAAAATTTAATTTTATTAATATCTTTTTTCTTTGTGTAAAATAAAACAAGATATTTGGTTATGATTATTGCAGTAAACATTGAAGTAGCTATGCCTATCATTAAAGTTACCGAAAAGCCCTTTATAGGACCGCTACCAAATGAAAATAATGCAAGGGCTGCAAATAAAGTAGTTAAATTAGCGTCAATTATAGTTGAAATAGCTCTTTGAAAACCAGCTTCAACAGCGTCAGAAACATTTCTACCTACGTTATATTCTTCTTTAATTCTTTCAAAAATTAATACGTTAGCATCTACAGCCATACCCATCGTTAAAACAATGCCTGCAATTCCTGGTAAAGTTAAGGTTGCTTGAATTAAACTTAATAATGCAATTATAAAGATAATATTACACACTAAAGCAATATTGGCTAACAAACCAAAGATGCCATATGTCATTAACATAAATATCATCACGGCAACTAAACCTACAATACTAGCTATTTTACCAGATTGAATTGAATCTGCTCCAAGACCAGGCCCAACTGAGCGTTCCTCTAAAATAATCATTGGAGCAGGTAAAGCACCGGATCTTAGGACCAGAGCTAAATCATTTGTTTCTTGTGTAGAAAAATTACCAGTAATTTGTCCACTCGAGAAGATTTGTGATTGAATAACTGGTGCGCTAACAACCTTACCATCTAGAACTATAGCAAAAGCTCTTCCAATATGCTTGCCAGTTACCCTTCCAAATTTCTTGCCTCCCAGAGCAGACAATTGAAAAGAAACTGATGGACTATTGTTTCTATCAAATGTTGGATTTGCATCCTTTAACATCTCGCCTGAGACCATTACTCTTTTATTTATCATGTAAAAAAGATCAGGATCTTTGTCGTCTACTAAAATTGTATAACCAGGTGGCGCTTTTGAATTAATATTAATATCTTCTGAGGAAATAGAAGGATGAGCTAATTGAAAATTTAATTTTGCAGTTTTACCTAATAATTTTTTTATACGGCTTGGATCATCTAGACCAGGTAACTGAACTATAATCCGATCAATTCCTTGTTGTTGTATACTTGGTTCGTTAGTACCTGTTTCGTCAATTCTTCTTCTAACTATTTCAATAGCTTGAGCCATTGTTGATTTGATGATTTTTTTCTTATTAAGATCTGAAAATTCAATAAAAAAAGTATTTTCGTTAATTGTTACAATTAAATTTTCATCTATTGTTAGTATTATTGACTTGATTTTATCATTAGGGATTAGATCTCTTTTTTGAAAAGAAATCTTTTTATCATTAACACTTAGTTTTTTATATCCAATTTTAGATTTTCTTAAAGCTGATCTAATATCTGATAATAATATTTCTAATTTTTCTGAAAAAACTATGTCCATATCTGCTTTAAGTAATAGATATGATCCACCTTTTAGGTCTAGTCCAAGGTTAATAGACTTGCCGGGCAAGAAACTAAAAGAAGTATTTTTTACTGAGCTATTTAAAAAATTAGGTATTGCATAGGCAATACCTAAGAAGACTAAAAAAAGCAAAAATGCAGCTCTTATTTTGGATAAATTATTCATAATTACTCAATATAGATAGGAATAACAGAGACCTTTAAGACATGTATATTATTTTTTGGCTTTAGATTTAATTTTAGGCTTCTCTGGAGCTGACTTTAATTTTTCTTCGCCTCTTACTTCTGAAATCATTTGTCTAGCGACATCAACTATAACATCTTTAGATATTTCAACACTTACAGTTTCAGAACCTTCATTCGCCTTTGAAATAACTCCTAAAATACCACCAGCAGTTAAAACTTTATTACCTCTTTTTAAGTTTTCAACCATTAATTTGTGTTGCTTAACTCTTTTTTGTTGAGGTCTAATGAGTAAAAAATAGAATATAATAAAAATGAGGACGAAAGGAAGAAGACCTTGCAGAGAAAACCCCCCGGCTCCTCCTGCTGCGGATTGAGCAAATGCACTTGAAATCATGAGTAACTCCTTGAAAGTAAAATTGATAATAACTTATATAAAAAAAAAAACATAAACACCATAGATAAAATTTAAAATATATATATATTGCTATTTTTATGATTTACTTAGGTTGTTGCAAAAATGATTGATGAAAATTCGAAACAGTTTTTAGAACGAATTGCTAATGCATTAGATAGATTGGCTCCTCCAGAAAAGAAAATTAATAACTTAGATAAAAGTGAGGGTTTTGTGTATGAATCTAAATCGGGTTTGGTTAGACCAGTTTTAGAAATTAATAGAATACCCATTGAACTTCTTCAAGGTATAGTTTCACAAAAACAAACATTGTTGGATAACACAATTAGCTTTGCTAATAACTTGTCTGCCAACAATGCTTTATTATGGGGAGCTAGAGGGACAGGTAAATCATCATTAGTTAAAGCAGTACATGCAGAAGTTATATTAAAAACAAAATCTGAGCAGTTGAAATTAGTAGAAATTCACCGTGAAGATATTGGAGAATTACCTGAACTACTTTCACTTTTATCAGATTATAAAAAATATAAATTTATTTTGTTATGCGACGATTTATCATTTGATGCCGGCGAAAATACATACAAAAGTCTTAAAGCAGCTTTAGATGGTGGAATTGAAGGAAAGCCTAGTAATGTTATTTTTTATGCAACATCTAATAGAAGACATTTAATGCCTAGAGATATGATGGAAAATGAGCAATCAACTGCAATTAATCCATCTGAATCAGTAGAAGAAAAAGTTTCATTATCTGATAGATTTGGACTTTGGATAGGGTTTCATAACATGTCTCAAGATGTTTATTTAGAAATTGTTTTCGCCTATTGTAAAGAATTCAATATCAGCCTTGAGCAAAATATTTTAAGGTCTCAGGCATTGGAATGGTCCATAACAAGAGGTGCACGATCTGGTCGAGTGGCTTGGCAATTTATACAGGACATAGCAAGCAAACAAAAAGTAAAAATTAATTAATCTATGTAGCTGTTTGGATTAACAGGGTTTCTTTTATATCTAATCTGGAAATGCAAAACATCTTCACTTAAAGAACTGTAACCTATAACTTGTTTTTTTTTCACCGACTGGCCTTGTTTAACATTATATTTAGCTATGTTTGAATAAGCTGTTAACCAACCGTCATCATGTTTTATAAGAATAAGATTTCCAAATTTTTTTATTTGAGACCCAACAAAAGCTATTTTTCCACCATAAGAGGAATATATAGGTGAATTATTATTTAATTTTATATCTATACCATCGTTATGTTGACCTTTGCCAAAGCTGCCATAGCCTTTAATGATTTTACCTTTAGCAGGCCATATAAAATTTGGAGCATTTTTAATTTTTTTTGCTTCATTAGTTTTATATTTATTTTTACTTGGTTTAACGTTATAAATTTTTCTATCTATAATCTGATCTATAAGGGAATAATTCCTTTTAACTGGAATTAAAATTTTATTCCCAACTTTTAATATATGATTTTGTTTTAACTTGTTTAGACTTATTACGTCTAATTTGTTTACTGCAAATCTCAAAGAGATTTTATCAAGTGTATCTCCTGGCTTGATAATATAAATGTTCTTGTTTCTCAAAAATAGAATTTGATTTTCTTTTAAAGAGTAAGGTTTAATCAAATTATTATCTTCAATAATATCTTTAGGAATGACTTTATATTCGTTTGCAATCGAGAATATTGTTTCATTCTTTTTGACGAATATCATTCCATTTGTTGGAATGTTATCTTTTAAAACATTAGATTTATTAAATATTGTAGCTTTTTTCTCTAGAGCGAAATCACCTTTAACATTTTCAATTAACTCTGCAGTTTTACAACTAGTCAGGAACAAAAAAAGTAAAATAAACTTAAACAAAATAAAAAACCTTTTAAAATTTAAATTTTAACAACTTACTTAAAAATTTCAATCCTTATCACTAATTAGTGGAACAAAACTCACTGGACCTAGATCCTCCCATATATCATCAGATCTATTCTTTTTGACTGTAATTTTTTTAAGTCTCTGCCCTGAATTTAAATCACCTACTGGAGCTATACAAATACCATTATATCTAATTTGATTTAATAATCTTCCATCTAATTCTTTAATTGCACACGTTATGATAATATGATCAAAAGGAGCTAATTTTGGCCAACCTAAAAAACCATCGCCCTCTTCAGAAATAATATTTGTCAATTTTAATTTTTTAAAACAAGCTTGTGCGTTGACTAATAATGGTTTCAATCTCTCAATTGAATATACCCTTCTTGTCATAAGTGATAATATAGACGCCTGATATCCTGAGCCAGTTCCTATTTCTAATACTATTTCATTTCCCTGAAGCGACAGTGCCTCTGTCATTGTTGCTACTATAAAAGGCTGACTAATAGTTTGATCAAATCCAATTGGTAAAGGGTTATTTTGATAAGCATAAGAATGAAAATTTGAAGGTAAGAACATTTCTCTTGGAACATACTCTATTGCAGAAAGAACTTTATCCGAAGTAATGCCCATAGATCTTAATGTCATTATTAAATTAGCTTTTTGAATTGAAGTCTCATATAGCATTATATTTATCTTTTATTTAATTGATTAAATAAAGAAATATTAGTTAGATCTAATGTTAAAGGCGTTAAAGAAATCTTGTTTTTGCTTAAAGCATCCATATCAGTTTCTTGTGTGGTTTGATAAGAGTTTAACATTCTACCAATTTTATAAGAGGTTTCTGTATTGTTAACAAAAATTTCATCAGATTTTTTTTGAGATGCTAATTTTGTATATAAGAAGTTAGTGTTATCAGATTCAGATATATTCAATGGAAAATTAATATTAAAATACAATGGAGACTTAATTTTAAGCTTTAAAAGATTTTTAATAATTTCGACACTATAATTCTTTGAACATAAATATGAATTACTTTTATGGTCTCCTCCGAGTTGACTTAATGCAATAGAATTAATACCCCTTAAAGCACCCTCCATAGCAGCCGCTACAGTACCAGAATAAGAAACTTCGTCACCAATGTTACTTCCAGCGTTAATTCCACTTAAAATAAGATCAGGTTTACCAGAATTCATTATATGATTTAATGCAAAAATAACACAATCTGTTGGAGTACCATCAACTATCCATTCGTATTGATCTTTGTGCTCAAAATTTATCTTATCCTTGAGAGTTATAGATCTTGATTTTGCAGATTGATTGTGCTTGGGAGATACTACATAAACAGTATCACAAAACTCATAAGCAATATTTTTTAGTACTTGAAGGCCAACAGCGTCAAAACCATCGTCATTAGTTATTAAAATTTTATTTATAAAATATTCCATTTATTTCATATTTGGATTTTGAATTTTAGAAATGCCTTTCATATAAGGTATTAAAACTTCAGGTATTAAAATTGATCCATCTTCTTGTTGATAATTTTCTAATACAGCAATCATAGTTCTACCTATTGCTAAACCAGAACCATTAAGAGTATGCAAAAATTCAATTTTATTTGTTTCTTTATCTTTAAATTTTGCATTCATTCTTCTTGCTTGAAAATCTCCACAATTAGAACAAGATGAGATTTCTCTATAAGCACCCTTTCCATTATTTTGACCTGGTAACCATACTTCTAAATCAAATGTTTTTTTTGCAGAAAACCCAACATCACCTGAACACAATTTCATAACTCTATAAGGTAATTGTAATTTTTTTAGTATAGTTTCTGCACAAGAAACTAAAACATTTAATTCTTTATTCGAGTTCTCAGGCTCCGTAATAAAAACCATCTCAACTTTAGAAAATTGATGCTGTCTTATCATTCCCCTTGTATCACTTCCAGCAGCACCTGCCTCAGATCTAAAACAAGGTGTGTTAGCAACAAATCTTAAAGGCAATATTTTTTTATCAATTATTTCATTACTGACTATGTTTGTTAATGGAACTTCTGATGTTGGTATTAACCACCTATTATCAATAGTTTTAAATAAATCATCTGAAAACTTTGGAAGTTGTCCTGTACCATATAAAGCATCTTCTCTTACAATATAGGGAGGAGAAATTTCTTCAAAATTTAAATTATTTAAATGAGTATCAATCATGAAAGAAGATAAAGCCCGTTCAAGCAAAGCTAAATGACCTCGTAATAATACAAATCTAGATCCAGAAATTTTAACCCCTGTTTTAAAATCAAGTCCGTTTAACTGTTCCCCAAGGTCAACATGATCTAATGGGTGATATTCAAATTGAGGAATTTCACCCCATTCTTTAATCAATTCATTATGATTCTCGTCTTTTCCTAAAGGAACATCAGCTTCTAAATAATTAGGAAATGTAATAAGTAAAGAATGTAGTTTGTTTGATAATGTTTTAATTTTCTCATCTAATTTAGTAAGATCAGACTTATAAACAGATACTTGTGACTGCAATTCGGCTACATCTTTACCTTGAGAAATTAACTTTCCAATATCTTTAGACGTATTATTCCTTTTTTCCTGTATTTCTTGAATACTAGTTTGGTAATTTCTAATTTGGCTATCAAGTTCTAATATTTCAGGTAGATCAATTTTTAATCCCCTCTTTTCCATTAACAACTGAAACTCATTTGGCTTGTTTCTAATAAATTTTATATCATGCATTAAAAAAAACTCGTTTAAAAAATTAACTCTTAATTAAGAACTTAGAAAATATAATTGAAATTTCATATAAAACAATAATTGGAAGTGCTAATAATATTTGTGAAATTACATCTGGAGGGGTTAAGATCGCTGCAATTACAAAGGCTGTTAAAATAGCATATTTCCTTTTATTTGCTAAATCATCAGGCGTTATAATACCTGTTTTAACAAGTAATAATAATATAACAGGTAACTCAAAACAAAGACCAAACGCAAAAATCAATTTCATAACTAAGGATAAGTATTCTGATATTCGTGGCTCAAGCTCAATTGGAAGAGAACCATCTACACCATTAACTTGAAATGATAAAAAAAAGTCCCACGCTAAAGGAATTACAATATAATAAACCATGGCAGCACCTGCTACAAAAAGGACTGGTGTAGCTAATAAAAAAGGTAGAAAAGCTTTTTTTTCATTTTGATATAATCCTGGTGCTACAAAACGCCATATTTGAATTAAAAAAATTGGTAAAGAAACACAAAGTGATATAAAAAAAGCTACTTTAACCTGAGTAAAAAAACCTTCATGTAATGCAGTATAAATCATTCTTCCACCATTTTCTGATATCTGAGAAGCTAATGGCGCTTGTAAAAAGTTATATACAATATCAGCAAGATTTTGATTATTAGTAGTAAATTTGATAAAACATAAAAAAAATAAAAAAATAAAAGCGCAAAATGAGATCAAAAGTCTGTTTCTTAATTCTATAAGATGATCGAGTAACGTCATATTTTGTTCTGACTTTTTTGTCTTTGCCATTATATTCTCGAATATCAAGTATTATTTATTTTTTTTTATTTTATTAGAACTTAAGTTATTGATTTCATTTAAATCTTTTTTCAAAGATTTCATATTTAATTCATTTTCAACACCTTTAATTTCATCTATTTCAGAATTATAAGTTGAACTATTTTCTATTTTTGAAATCTCACTTCTTAAGTTTGATATCTCAGATTCATTAGCTAAATCATCTATTCCTGAATGAAACTGAGAAGCCATTGATTTAATTTTTGTAATAAAAGATTTTATAGAACGTAAAACCTTAGGTAAGTCTTTGGGACCAACTACTATCAATAAGACAAAAGAGATAAGTAAAAATTCTGGAAAACCAATATCTAGCATTTAAAAACTCTCTAAGAATTATGTTTTCTTTTTTGTAGTTTTTTTTACGACCTTTTTCTTAACAACTTTCTTTTTTGTAGTTTTTGGTTTTTCTGGAATTGATTCAACCACTTCCTCTTCAACTTCTTTATTAGATTTAACTTGATCTTTAAAGTTTTTTAAACCTTTACCAAAGTCGCCCATTATACTTGAAAGCTTTCCTTTACCACCAAAAAGGATAAGCACAACGATTAAAACAATAACCCAATGCCAAATACTAAAAGCACCCATTATATCTTCTCCCAAAATTATATGCCTAAAAACAATATCATTATATATGTAACATTTATATATTTAAAAGACATAAATTATTTTTTAAAAACAAAAATTTGAGATGGGTCAGTCAAAACTTTAACTTTTTCATTAACATGAAAAAAATTTAATCCTGGAATTCTTGCATGAATATGAAAATTAGTTTGATTTACCTTTAAAGACAGGTGAATTAAAGTAGAACCTGCTAACAACCTAGTCTCCATTACATAACCGAAGTATGGTGATACAATAAAAGTATTCTCATTTACTATTTCAGACATAGCTTTATTTACGGCATATAACTTAATAGCCTCATTCCTAATTACAATTGTAACTTTGTTTTTATTAAGTTTTTTAGAACATTTAAAAGCCCCTAATACAGTATTTACTAAGCCACCATCCACAGATCCTTCAAATAAATTAATTTCACCAAAAAACTCTGCAATAAAAGCTGATTTTGGACGTAAATATAAATCAATAGGGCTTCCAAATTGTTCAACAACACCGTTATTTAATACGCCAATTTTATCAGACATAAACATAGCTTCTTCTGGATCATGTGTGACAAGTAAGGCAGATATGTTATGTTCTCTTAAAATATGTAGCATTTGGTCTCTAATTTTTTCCTTTAATCTTGAATCTAAATTAGAGTATGGTTCATCTAGTAAAATAATTTTTGGATCGGATGCAATTGCCCTTACAAGCGCTACTTGTTGTTGCTGTCCACCTGATAGTTCGTGAGGATAACTCTCAGATAGTCTGGAAATATTAATTTCATTCATTAAATCCGCAGAGAAACGTAATAATACTTTACTTTTTTTTGTTGTGCTGATCTGGCGTGAGACAATGCCTTTATGTTCAAGTTCATTTATAAAATTTATAAAGGCAGGTCTTTGTGATTTGTTATACATAAGATTATCATATATTTCTTCGATGCCAATATCGGAATTATTCTTTGTTTGATAGTAGATTAAAATCAATAGTTCAAACCCATATGGTTTTGAACAAATTTTTGATATTTCTTTAACTTTTAATAATAAAAAATATTTATTAAAAAACATTAGATCACACACGTTAATTCAAATATTACTAGATCGTACTGTTTTGATACATTATAATCAAATTACATTATAATATAATAATTTGTTATATTATTTTGAGACATTACTATCGCG
>ENA-ORDR01000835-ORDR01000835.1-marine-metagenome-genome-assembly--contig:-NODE-835-length-15365-cov-6.024137_pt1 | contig 15365 bp, 16 predicted proteins | sample MGYA00240993_ERZ508538 | MGnify/ENA primary metagenome ERZ508538 (study PRJEB26207, sample SAMN05421999) | marine metagenome | isolation source: Monterey Bay, California, USA | place: USA:Monterey Bay... | reverse complement strand
GGATGTTAGTATAATGGCTGATGCTGCGTTTGAAATTTTAGGCAGAGATCCCAAAGAGTGTTCTGGAAACTTCTTTATCGACGAAGTAGTGCTCAGAGACACTGGGCAAAAAGATTTTGAAAAATACAGATTATCAACCAATGAATTAATTAGAGATTTTTTTGTTCCAGATGAAATAGCAGAAAATCTACCAACTAAAACGGTAAGTGTGTATAATTGAATTTGAAAAATAATTTAAATTTACTTTTCTGAAAATTTAATTTTCCATTCTTTATAAGAAATAATTAATGCACCAGTAATAATTATGGCCGCACCGATGAAACTAATCTCATCGGGAAATGATTGAAAAACAAGATAATCGAAAATTATAACAAAAACCAGGGTAATGTAGAAAAAGGGCATCACAAAACTTGCATCAGCTCTCTTCATGGAATTCAAAAAGGAAAACTGACCAATCACAAATAGTAAGCCAATAAAAGCCATGAGAGACAATTGAATTAAGGATGGCATCGTAAAAACAAAGGGAAGCCACAAACTTGAAAGAACCATAGCAAAAAAATTACTTAACATAAGAATTTTGAACACTGTATCTCGTCCCGAAAGCAACTTAATACATATAATCTCTAATCCCATTATTATCGCACCAAGTAAGCACAAAATAGCTATAGGATTTAAACTTAAGTCACTCGATGGTCTAATTAATAATAAGCCACCAAACAATGAAATTGTTGCAGCGATCCAGCGAATAGATCCTACTTTTTCCTTTAAAATTATTGAAGCAAAAAACATTGCAAATATTGGATTTAAAAAATTGATCGCTGTTGCATCACTAATTGGAATATATAAAATCGATGTAAACCAAATTGTAACACCCAGCCAACCAAAAATAGACCGCAAAAAATTGAGTTTAATATTTCTAAAACTATAATCAAATCTAATAAAAAAAGATACTAAGATCAAGAATATGAATGCGAAAAAAAATCTTCCTTGAACAATTTGCAATGGGTTTAAATTTGTTCCAATAATAGGACTTCCTAGTACTTTTATTAAAATACTACCCAATGCAAAACATAAAGAAGAAGCAACCATAAATGCTATTGCCGGAAATAATTTCATATGAATATAACTTCGATTGATTAGCGAATTCTCACAAATCACTAAATATTGCACTTGTTAGTACTTACAACAAACTTATTGAAATTTATTTCTCTACATTAAAACCTATAAAATTAATTTATAGCTTCAAAGAGGAGTTATGGTCGATTTCAACTTCTACTGGTGTATACTAATTTAGGCATTGGAGGAGGAGGCGAATTGGCATCAAGTCCATGAACTTCCGCCGCAAATTGAGCAAAACTTTCGTCCATACCAGCCATAATTTTTCCAAAACTTGCTTCAGGATCTTCTCCTTCAAAAGTTAAAATTACAAAATCGCCATTGGGAGTTTCTTGTAAAAATGATCGTTCATAAACACCAGCATCTTCTCTAGAAGCGTCAAATTCACTTTTTGCAGGTTCTTGATTAATTTGATTCATCTTTTCCAGCCACATTTCTTTTTTTCCTGGAAGTATGGGCATACACATTGCTAAAAGTGCCATTATTAAAATTCCTTCATTTTTAATTACTTATTACCGCTTGAATAATACCCATACAAAAGTTTTGCTAGTAATATTTAAGTCCCTTACGCAAAGTCATATAAATTTTAAACTTTATTGACTTTCATAAAACAAATTACCATTAACAATGCCACGCACTAATTATGAGAATTAATTGAGGGGAATAACATGAGTTTATCATTGGTATTTAGAATAGGCGCGACATGGCTTGGATTATGGACAATTTTGCTTTGGTTTGCGCCAGAACAATTTGCGATTGGCAATGGTTGGGAATTAACACCAAATATGCAAACACTTATGCAAGCCCTAGGACTAGCGGCAGCAGCTCTTTGTGCATTGCATTTATCGGTTGCAAGATGGGCTGGTGATAATATGTCAAATTTTGGCATTATTGCAGGTGTAATTTGGACACTATCAACATTATTAAACGGTTATCATCTTAGTGCTGGTTCTATTGAATTGAATGGCTTAAATATTTTTGGCCTTGTTGTGAGTGCCATAATATCTTTACTTTTTTTCTTGAGATCCAGAAGTTAAATTTGCTTTAACAATTCTAAAGTCTGGCAGTTGGAACGCAGAGAGTTGGGAGAATAAATCTTGGACTTAATCCCAGCCTTTTTTGGTTTGTCTGCTGGAGCACTATTTGGTTTATTAATCCATTTTCAAAGACGAGGGTTGGAAACCTACGATCCGCTTGTAGGAGCTTTTATTTCTGTTTCTGCAATGAGCATTTTTTTATGGGTGCTATCCCCGTTATTTATTGATTTTAGCTGGTTTGTTAGTAAAGCAGCGCTCATTTTTTTTCTAAGTGGTTTATTTTTTCCAGCTACTGCTCAGGTTGCTCAAGTATTTTCAATTGCTCGAGTTGGTCCTGCACTCACTTCAGCTATAGGGGCATTTGCACCTTTTTTTGCTGCCGGTCCAGCAATTTTTTTACTAGGTGAGCCTTGGGGCTTCCAGTTGATTATTGGTATGTTATTAATGACTATTGGACTATTATTGTCAGCTTTTAGTACAAAAAGTTTAAAAAGAACTTGGCCAGTATGGGTATTACTTTTACCATTAGGCGCTTCCTTAGCGCGAGGAATAATACAACCTATTATTAAAATTGGATTATCAGATATACCTAGTCCATATTTTGCCACATTAGTTTTGGGTTCTGTATCCACATTTATATTGGCAGTCATTTTGGTTTTTACAAACAAGACCAACCTGTTACTAAAATCACCAAAAGGGCTAAAATGGTTTACAATTAGTGGGATTATTAATGCATTTGGAATTCTTTCGATAAACTATGCTATATTTCTTGGAGGAGTTGTCATAGCTGCTCCGCTCGGTGCCACCGCACCTATTTGGGCACTATTATTTGGTTTCTTCATATTTAAAAACGAACAGTTAAACAGTCGCCATATATTTATTGCAATATTGGTTGTGCTCGGATCCGTCTTAATTGTTACGCGGTAAAAATAATTTCTTCATATTTTGAATAACCACAAAATTCAAATATGTATAAAGAACAGATTCACGATACCTTACCTTTTACTTGAAAATTCTTTTAGCTTTGCGGCACGTCGTGCTTTATTTTTTTTGCTGTTGGGTTTGCCAATTGGCGTCTTTATACTTTTAGTTTTTTGTTTACTATCAACTTTTCTAACCTTATCTTTTTTTTTGTTTTTTGGTGGAAGATATTCACTATCAGACATAAGTCCAAATTCTTCAAAATCATTAGATTTCGGTAGACTATCTTTTTTAAAATTAGATTCCGAAAACTTGGTGTTTCCTACTGATTTAAATTTTTTAGTATTTTTGATTTTCATCTTTTTTAAGGATACATCATTAGGTAAATTATCAATTTGTTTGACTTCTGCATTTTCATAAGTGCGCATTGGGTGACCCATCGCATTAATAAATTTATCTAAAGATGAGTGACGAAGCTCAAAATATGATATGTCATTCTCTACAATAATTTTTCCAATTTCTTCTCTCCGAACATTACCTAATTTTGAAAGCATTGGAAGCAATCTCTTAGCTTGTACATCTCGATTGCTGCCACCCTCTATCGAGAACCACACACTGCGTCCAAAAGTTTTGCGTCCTGAAGATAGTGTTTCATTTAAAGGGGTTAAGTCTTCAGGAGCAGATTTTTGACTGTTATAGAGATTAATATACGCTGCAGCGATTTTATCTGGGTCATATTTATCTAATAATAATTTAGCTTTTTTAATTTGATCTGAACCAAGCTCATCTTTCCATATTGGGTCGTTTACCATACGCTCATAATCTTTTTCTAAAATCATTTTAACAGAGGGGGCATTCTGAAAAGAAGCTTTGATTTTTGCTAACTTTAATAAACGTTGGGCTTTTTGTTGTGTTCTCTTTGAAATGATTAAAGCACTTACACCTTTTCTACCCGCACGCCCAGTTCTACCAGAGCGATGAAGCAATGTTTCATAGTTTGATGGAAGGTCAGCGTGAATCACTAATTCTAAGCTAGGAAGATCAATACCCCTTGCAGCTACGTCTGTTGCAATACAAACTTTAGCTCGACCATCACGCATTGACTGAAGGGCCTGTGTTCTTTCATTTTGTGATAATTCTCCAGAGAGCGCAACAACAGAAAACCCACGATTTGAAAATCTGGTGCTAAGTCTGTTTACCATTGCACGGGTATTACAAAATACCAAAGAACTCTTAGCTTCATGATATCTGAGTAGATTTATAATTGCGTTTTCTGTATCGTGTTTGGCAACTGATATCACGCGATAATCTATATCCGAATGCTGAGAATTTTCATTTGTAATTTTTAATCTTTTTGCATCTACTTGGTACGTTTTGGTCAACTTAATGATAGCGTCAGGTATAGTCGCTGAAAACATTAAAGTTCGTCTATTTGTGGGAGTTTTTTCAAGAATAAATTCTAAATCATCTTGAAAGCCTAAATCTAACATCTCATCCGCTTCATCCAGAACCACAGTATTAATTTGCTTGGTTAGCAAAGATTTTCTCATTATGTGATCTCTTAGCCGCCCAGGGGTAGCCACAACAATATGAGCGCCCTTAGATAGAGATCTTCGTTCCTCTCGCATATCCATTCCACCAACACACGAGACTATCTTCGCTCCTACTTTTTCATACAGCCAAGTTAATTCTTGCTTAACTTGCATAGCTAATTCCCTTGTTGGCGCTATTATGAGCGCAAGTGGACTACCGGGATTGTCAAAAGCTTTGTTTTCACCCAAAAGCTTTGGTGCAATAGCTAAGCCAAAGCCAACAGTTTTCCCAGACCCTGTCTCAGCAGATACAACAAGATCTTTGTTTTCCAATTCAGGAGCAATAACCGCCTGTTGTACTGAGGTTAGGGTATGATAGCCACGCTCAGCTAAAGCTTCATTTAGAAGTTTCATAATAAGTCATCTTTTAAGAGGTTAAAAATCAATATTTATCGTCAAGTGCCTTTTTCAATATGTTCATTGAAAAGGATGCCAGTTTGTGTCGCTTAAATGGTTTATAAAAAAAAGTATAGCAAAAAGAAATTTAAAATAACTGATTAATCTAATTCAATTTAATCAAGCAGGCAACTTTCTTGAAATTCGTATCAAAACAAATAATATTATGCCAATGTTTAAAAAATTCCACGCTATACCATTCAAAAAGGCAGCTCTGTAAGATCCAGTTAAGTCATAAATCCATCCCGACATCCAACCTCCAACAGCCATACCAAGAATTGTTGCCATCACAATTAAACCAATACGTTGCCCAGCCTCTCGGGCAGGCAAATACTCCCGAACTGCTACCGCATAACTGGGAACAATGCCCCCCTGAGATAAGCCAAAAATTAGGCTAACAATATATAAAGATATTAGACCATCAAAAGGCAAATATAAAAATAAAGCAAAGCACTGCAAAGTTGAACCAAGCAATACTGTTTTAATTCCACCAATCCAATCAGCAATCATCCCTGAGAATAATCTTGATGCAACACCACCAAATAGCATCAGGCTTAGCATTTCAGCACCCACAGCCGGTCCGTACCCTAAATCCATACAAAATGAAACAATGTGAACCTGGGGCATGGACATCGCAATACAACAGCCTAATCCTGCGACAGCAAGTAAAAGTTGCAACGCTCGAGGCGATAATCTTAGCTCTCTAGCCTTACTATTAGAGATCTGCTCTGAAATATTGAGAGCAGCGACCGGTATTTTTCGAATTAATAAGAGCGATAAAGGTATTAAAGTTACCAAAACGATAATTGCTATTAAAAAATATGCATACCTCCACCCCTGCTCTTCTAGAACACTTTTTAAAGCTATCGGCCAAATTGCACCAGATAAATAGTTTCCGCTCGCTGCTACTGCTAGTGCAATCCCCCTGCGTTTTTGAAACCAATGGGATATATCGGCCATCAAAGGGCCAAAACCAATAGCTGCTCCAAAACCAACCAAAACTTGCCATATTGTCAAAATCTCAACTGAACTGGAATACGATGCGCCCAAAAAGCCAATCGTAGTAAATCCAGTGGTTATCAACAGTGACGGAAAAAATCCAAAATGATCAACAAAACGACCTACTATAAGATTACCAGCAGCGAAGCCAACCATCGTGAGTGCGTATAATAAAGAGGCCGTAGATCTATCAATGCCAAGATCAGCCTGCACCAGAGGTAATACTATTATTATTGCCCACACCCCAACTGACCCTATGGTGCTTATAATCAGCGTTAAAACTAACCTGAACCAGCTATAGGGACTATCAAGCACTGACAATTTTGACATCGTTTGATACTAAAGCTTTCTTACGATTAAATACATCTTAAAATATAAAGATTATGATTATCGCTATAAAAAAAACTTAACTTCACAATATTTTATTCAACAATCGCTGTAAATTATATTTATCTTTTATAACTGAAACCAATGTATGGCCACTGTCATTGGCGACACTTTCGCAATCAAAATAACAATTTATACATAATTCAATTTCATTTTTATTAACAGTTAACTGTGTTGTTACAATTGGTTCATCAAATTCTGGATGCGGATTACGTGTCCTATTGCAAAATTGGCAGGAAGATGTTGATTTATTATATGTAAACTTTTGCTCTCTTGTCACTTATAGAACTCTCGCCTTGCACCCATTTGATTTATTCTTTTACGCCAAGCCTTATAGCTCCCAACTTTAAGTTCACGCCGCATCAATAACTTAACTTCTTTCTCACTCAAATTGTGCTGACTTTTAATATTTTCAAATGAGACATGATCACTCAAAGCCATCTCAATAATTTCACTAATTACACTATCTTTCATTAACAGAAACTTTCTTAAAAATTAAATTTGTACAAATTTTAAGTGAGCTAAAGATTACTTAGATCTCTTATCGCTAGCGCAATATCTTCATCTTGAATGTTTGTAGCACGTCTCTTCAACCTTAGTTTATGAGCTTTCGCTAAAACATCGCCATAAGAAAAGCCTAACGGTGGTTCAAATTTATAACTAGCCAACTCCACCAAAAGACCCAAAGGTTCTCTAAAATACAATGAGTCCATAAATCCTCTGTCTTTTATTCCAGAATTTTCAATGCCATTCTCAGTTAAATTTCTATTAGCTATCCTTATTGTGCTTTGGCTTACCCAAAACGCTATATGATGAACTGATCCTGGTCTATTATCATTAAATGTTGCTTGAGGCTCTCTATCCTCTCGTGTGAAAACTGTTATTGTTCGCCCATCACCACAATCAAAATAAAGATGATTTGTGGATAAATCATCCAAATTTGGTTGCTCAAAAATTAAAGGCATGCCCAAGATATCTTGCCAAAACTGAACAGACGTTTTTTTATCAGCGCCATTCAAAGTTATATGGTGTATGCCCTGTGTCTGGATAATTGATCTCATTTTGGCACCTTACTTTCAAAAAAAGAGTTTCTAACCAAATTTGTTAATTTAATGAGTTTTATGTAGTCTTATTTAAGTTTGCGTAAACAATAAAGTTAATGTCTAAACCTGACATTCAGAAAAGCTAATACAAAAAATTTAATATCTTAATAATAAACGGTTTGCGATTAGTTAGATTAATTTAATCTTTCATCTATCTTATAAATATTTTTAAAAAGATTACCTACTCTATATTTTTCACTAATTGAAAAAACTAATAAGATGGTGTTTTTTGTTCAATCAAGCACCATGGATTGACTAACGTGCTCCTGCTACACGGAGGTTGGTTCGCCATTTACATAAAAACCCAACTTTGATGACCATTCTAACTCTTAACGCACTCATAAACACTTTTTAACTCAAAATACATCTAGCAAAATAGATAGTTCTATGCATTGGTTATATTTTGACAATAAAATATGGCTAGTAAAATGGATGATAAAACAAAAATTGAGAAAATAATTAAGTTATATTTTGATAGTATGTACCACTCTAATGCCCAATTGGTTAAAGAGGTTTTTCATCCAGCTGCTAAGATTACGGGTTACGTAGAAGATAAGTTGGAAGAGATGAATACTAATGAATTCGCAAAATTTGTTGGTGAGCAAAAACCATCTCCTGCTGATAAAAATGATCCTGAAATGTTAGAGATTGTATCAATTGATATAGCTGGAAAAACTGCTGTAGCACTGGTAAGAGATGATCATTTAGGGGTGACTTATTTAGATACGCTATCGTTCCTTAAAATTGATACAAATTGGGTAATATACAATAAACTTTTTCATATTGAAGATAACTCGAAGGCGGATACATAGTGGGGAAAAGATGTTAGAATGGCATAAGACATATTGTGAAGAATGGAGAAACAAACTTGGAGTTTCACATTACGGAATTTACTGGCTTTCTTTTGCCAAGGGCATCCTTTTAGTATTGTTTCTTCAGTGGCTCTTTTAGGTAAAAGGACTAATTACTGATACTTCCAAAACATTATTAACTTTTATGCGGATAACAATCAGTTTGATCAGCTAAGAGTAATTCTCCCGATGGTGTAAATCAGCTTACTGCCTGTGATTAAACCTTAAAACCCTTGATATGGAGATGATTGTTTGACAGGCTTGGGGTATGATAAGCTTAAAGAGAAATTCCAAGTTCGAACTAGCTCCAGCTAAAGGCTTGAGATCAAGAAACATTTATGAGCCCGGAAGCACTAAAGACTTTAAAATAAGCCGAGGTAAGTTTTCAGACTTTTTAACCTGTGAAAGATGTTTTTATCTAGACAGAGTAAAGGGTGTGGTATCTCCTTCCTTACCTGGATGGTCCTTAAACGCTGCAACAGATGAACTTCTTAAGAAAGAATTTGATATATGTCGGGCAAACAAGACCCCTCATCGATTATTTAAAGATTATGATTTAAATCATATAATTCCCTTTGATCATCCAGATATGGATAAATGGAGAGATAGCTTAAGAGCTGGGTTAATGACCCGACACAGAGAAACCAATATTATCTTAACTGGGGGCGTAGATGATATTTGGATTGATACAAACACAAATAAATTAGTTGTTGTTGATTATAAATCACAATCAAACAAGAAACCTGTTGAGCCTTGGAGTTATCTATCCAATGTTTATCATGAAGGTTATAAGAAACAACTCGATTTCTATGCATATCTTTTAAAGGAAATGGGTTTTGAAGTTGCCAAAACTGGCTATTTTTATGTGTGTAATGGCAACAAGGATGCAGATGGGCTCTTTGGGAACATGGAGTTTTCGGAAACACTTATTCCTTATGATACAGAGACAGATTGGATAAAGTCAGAAGTTGATCGAATGTTTGATTTGTTAAACCAACATGATCTCCCAAACATGAATCCAAGCTGTGAGAATTGCGCATACGCTTTGCGAAGAGCTGAAATTGAGTGAGATGAAATTAATAAATTTATTTCATCTCGTTTGAATTACTTCTGCCTTGCCTGAAGAGTAATTCCCAGCCTATTTTTTCGAATTCCTAACAAATTCTTAATAACCCATAATGATAACCCAATCAGCATCAATACTACTAAAACCTCAATTGCTGTAGTAACCCACCAATATCCTGGCTCACACACGTCGTAATAATACATTATTTGTAATTCCCATAACTATTATAATCCCAACAGGTTTCTTTTGACCAATAAGGATTTGCACAGTCTTTTGCGTAACCAAATATCAATAACAGAGAAATCATAATTATTGGTACGATGATGAGAGAACTTGGTTCTCGTAATGATTTAAATAAAGAGCTTGAGCCGTTCATTCGATTGATCCACTTCTTACACTTATAGCCATTTGTATGCACCAATGTCGTAGTATTGCTTCATTAAATGCGTGATCTCTCGATCAGCTTGGTTCAGAGAGAGCTTTCCACCACTCATTTTATCAAAGATTTTATCGATATCTTTACCGTAGCGATTACCTGTCCAGATAGTTCTTGAAGTAAATGGTAACTTCTTAGTTCTGTATTTTCTGTTTGATACCAATTGAAATACAACGTCTCGTTTCGCTGTTAATCCGTAAAGTTCTTGCTCGAGTTCTGCCATTTTTAATTTTCCTTTCTTTGTGAAGTTTCAATCGCAGTTTGTACTTGTCCAACAGGTCGTTTCCGAAAGCGGTACACCATTAATATGGGTCTGATCTGTTGGAGAAATAATTAATAATAAAAACAATACTAACCAAAGGATCACCCCACTGGAAAAACCAACTAAATATACTGTTTTTTTAATACTCTGAATCATCATTTTTAAATCAAATTTGCATAGAGAATATATCTCTCTGGCCCACTTTGAGTTTCATCAAATGGCCAACAAGTAACTAGTGCTATAGATGTGGTGGATGTTGGGTCTATTGGTGTTGTCCAGGTACGACTATCTACAATATCACTTCGAATTGCCTGATAGGTTTGTTGGACACCATTCGATAGTTCCAAAGTTAGATTTTCACCAACTTTTAGATCCTTTAAAAACCTCATATGGCTATCGCGATGGCCCACAATAAATGCAGTGCCATTAACACCAATTTTATTTTCATAATTTAGTAGGCCCGGACCCCATGCCAATGCTTCACCAGAAGCTTTATCCAAAGCAACTAAGCTAACACCAAGATGTTCAACTGAAAGTTTTGCAATAGGCTGAAAGTCTGCCCATTTCCAAGACTTTTGTGGTTCACCAGTTTCAAGGGCTCTCTCCCATGCACTGAGTAGCATCTTTTGGCCAATAAAGGCTTTTACAGGCAAATAAGAAGCTTTGAGAATGCAAATAAAGCCAAGGCAAACTAAGATAATCTCTATCAGTCGAAAACTACGCTCTTTTTTAAAACTATAACCCATTTTCAGCTCCTTAGCTTTAGAACTGAAGTACTTAATGCCAGAATATTCTTTAGAGATTTTCTTCTTGCAAAACTTATTAAGAATCCAACCAGCAAGAGAAAGAAACCAAATCTTAAAATTGTTTGATAATTGAGCGAAGCATCAGGAATTGAGTGCCCTTTTTGTACGCGATTTAACGGCCGATAAAGAAGATTTGAAATAAATCCACGTCGGGTTTCGTCTTCACCAAGTTTAAAAAAGCGTGGATCCCAACCATCGGGTAAATTAAGGGCAACATATTTAGAGAATAGCCGACTTGATAGAGATCGATCAGGTGTTACTGCAACTGCAACAAGAGAGGAAAGTCTTGACATAATTTGATATTCAAGCGCAGTCGCTAATAATTCTTGATCAATTATTTCTTTTACATCGCCTTCATTACTCTGAGTAAATTTTTCAATCTCAAGTGCGCTAATTTTTGACCGAGCCCAAAGCTTTGCAACACCTAAATTCCCTCCTGCAACCGAAAAAGGCATGCGAATTTCCCAGTGCTGACCACCAATTTTACCTGTGAGAATAGCTGACTGAATTTCTTTATTTGATCTAATAGAAACTTCAAAAGGCGAACCACTATATACATCTGGAAGAATTTTAGGATAATATTCAACATCCTCATTATTCGGAAAGATAATTTTTAGATTTGTAATTGCTGGGTTTTCAATTTTGGCGAATAATTCTCTCATTCGCTGAGTGACTTCGTATACGCTACCTATAAAGATGTGCTCACCACGCCCAATTTCAGCTATTTTTTCCATAAAGTAACTATTTGGCGCTGAACCTATACCAACTGTAAAGAGGCGAGATTTACCAAGTTTTTTTGAAACTAGATTAAACAATTGGCTTTCATTTCCAACATCACCATCAGTTAAAAATACAACTTGCCGTAATCTTTCATTATCAGCTGATTGATTGCTTAGCGCATAATCAAGAGCTGAGAAGACGTTGGTTCCTCCATTTGCACTTAAATGCCTGATAGCATTAATTGCTTTGTTAATTTCTTCAGAGGTCGCTTGAATGGGTGCATTTGCGTAAGTTGAATGACCATCATTAAAGACAATAATATTGAAATAATCGTTGTATTTTAAACTTTTTAAACCCATTTCAAGACCAAGGATTGCTTGTTCAAGAGATTCACCAGCCATTGAGCCCGATATATCTTGAATAAAAATAACTTCTCGGTTGAGTATAATTTCCTTGGACTTAATCTTAGGAGGCGTAATTGTTACAAGGTAATGGTTTCTTTCATTCAGAACTTCTTTGAAAAGGGATGCATGTGTTTTAGTGTCTTTAGGCTCCCATCTTAGGACGAAATCACGATTAGCAGGCGTAATGTTAATTAAGCTTATATCAAACTGATTATTGGGTAGCTCTTTGACAGAGATCTTATGAAATGGGCTTTCAAGTGCATTTAACTCAAATCCAGGGGAAAGTTTTATCTCAATATTTACGGGATTAATAATATTGTTTCGTGTTGTTTGGTTTTTTGCAAGGACGTGCTTGGTTCCTTTGTAAGGAGAGTTTGTAGAAACATTTTCTGAACTTGCTTGTGTAAAGCTTACATTCTGGCTTAATGGCTTTGGTTCATAAAGAGGTGGTGCCACTAAAGGTAATCTAATTTCCCAACGATTATCTTTGGGAGCGAGTGCCTGCTGAAACTCAATTTCAATGACAACAGTTTCTTTTGGCCCAATATTAGCTACTGAATGGCTAAAGAGGTTGGGCCGTTGTTGCTGTAAGAGAGCAGCTTTCTTACCACTTGATTTTGCTTTTTCATAAATTCGTTTTGCTTTCTTGCGTTCCTTGATTTGACCTTCAATAAAGGTTTCCCCAATGCGCATACGTAAATGATCAACTGATGAGGATGAAGGTAAAGGAAAGAGGTAAATACCCTCCACCCATTCATCACTTGAATTAATAAAGCGCTGCACGATTTTAGTGCGCGAGATGGTACCCGAAATATCAATGAGGTAATTCGTAGATACCAATGGAGCGCTGATACCGTGTGGCGTGCCTTCAGTTATCAAATGCATTTGGCCAAATGTCACATGATCCATTTTTTGCTTCAATGATTGTAAATGTTGATTTGCATAAATTGGTTTGCTTATTGTTAGAACTACAGAGCCAAAGAATAATATTTTTAAAAGTATGAGTGATAGGATTACAATTCCTATTCTTATTTTTGAGTTATTTTGTTTGATCAAATTTTACCTCTCTTTTAAGTCGTTAGAGACAACAAGAGGCACTCTGCCCACAGAATAAAAATCCTGCCCGCCGGGGCAGAGCTATAAACCGAATTCGATGATAGGAATAATTTGTAAGGTTAGGAGAAACCCTTACGTATTATGTATGCTCGATATGGTTTAACAATTAATTTTGCCTCAAGTCGTCCTGACTTTGATGTCAGAATCATTATTTAAGGCTTTCAAGCATAAGGAAGCTTTAAAACCAGACAAGAGTTTAAAAATAAGTAAGCAGAAAGTTGCCACTTGAAAAAAAATTATCAATATTAATTGATTAAATAATAGGCTGAAGTTAGAAGAGAAATTTATGAAAAACACCAGTATTGATAAAAACTCAACACCAGCAATTTTTTTTGTTTTACCATTTTTGTTCATCCCGTTAGTAATTATTTCATGGATGCTAGGTGGAATAAGTATAGCTTTAATTCCATTATACGGATACTTCTCTATATCTTTACTAGACTTTATCTTTGGATCTGCTGAACAAACCAAAATAGATTATAAAGATGATAAACGATATTCTGTCATTTTATGGATCTGGCCTGTTGTTCAATTCTTTTTAATTTTTGGCAGTATCATCACTATTTGCAACTCCAAAGAATGGGATTTACTTGAAGGCATCCTTTTGATGATTTCTTTGGGAATTATAACTGGCGCTATTGGGATAACATTTGCCCATGAGTTGATGCATAAAAAAAGTAAGGTAGAGAGAACGTTGTGTGATTTTTTATTAGGTATGGTCTTTTATGGTCACTTTAGAACTGAGCACTTATTAGTTCATCATCGCTTTGTTGGCACAAAGAATGACGCTGTAACTGCTCGCTTTAATGAAAGTTTCTATCGTTTTTTCATAAGGGTTTTGCCTGGGTGTTATATTTCAGCTTGGAAAGTTGAAAGAGAGAGGCTTTTAAAGCGTGGAAAGAATGTATTCAGTCTCAAAAATCCATTCTGGATATACTTTGGATCCATTTTGTTTTTTATAACAATTTCTTTTATTATTGGCGGCTTGTTTGGGATTCTTCTATTTATCATACAGGCGATAATCGCAATCATACACTTAGAAGTAGTCAACTATATCGAACATTATGGATTGAGTAGAAAATTATTAAACAATGGCAAGTATGAGATAACAAAACCTCACCACAGTTGGAACGCTAATCAAACTGTAAGCAACTTATTCTTAATCAACTTACAAAAGCACTCAGATCATCATTACAATCCAAGCAAAAGCTACCAATTACTAAATGCTTTTGACTCCAACGCTGCGCCACAGTTACCATTTGGCTATCCCATTATGGTTATGTTAAGTTTATTTCCCAATTTTTGGAAAAAAGTTATGAATCCTAAAGTTAAGGATTGGCGAAAAAAATTCTATCCAGAGGTTAGTGACTGGAACCACACACTAAATTAATTATGGTCATAAATTCAGAAAAGACTAGGTCTTAGCTTGTAAGCAAGACGGTGTTTCATAATGCTGAAACCACGATGAGGAGTTTGTCAGATCAATCCCCTGTCTGCCTAAAGCCTTAACGTGGAATTGCTTACAGGGGGATGTAATGGTGACGCTTCACTAGTCATCTATTACTTTAAATTATAAGTTAGCCCCATTATTACTGACATTTTATTTTTTTTACTTACAATAGGGCTATTAGTTATCTGATTAGGTAAAAAGTTTGCATTTAAGCCTGCAAAAAAACGAGTATTTTCACTAATACTATAAAAAGTATTTATTGATATATAGGGTACAAACACACTATTTAATTCATACTTAGCTCGTAATCCTGTGGCTTCGGTAGAGTATACTCCATATAGATAGTTAGCCCTTTTATGATCATACCACCTTGACCCTAAACTAAAAATAAAGGGCACAGAATTGATAGGAATAAATTGATTTAATGACACATTGGCAGTGCTACCATTGAACCTACCAGTCAATTCAGTTCCAACATCTAACTTCGCAGATAATCCTCTGGAAAGTTCTCTTGATACTGAAATTAAGCCATCAATATACATATTTCTTTCCATCCCTATCAAATCATTGGAGTCATCTTTGCTGTAGGGCTTAAAATTTGGAGCAAGTGAAACATTAAATTTTGTAGTTTGATCGTTAATAATTTTATAAGTTAAACCATTCTGAACATTAATGTTAATTTTGTCTGTTTCATACGATAAGG
>ENA-ORDR01000827-ORDR01000827.1-marine-metagenome-genome-assembly--contig:-NODE-827-length-15441-cov-5.265556_pt1 | contig 15441 bp, 12 predicted proteins | sample MGYA00240993_ERZ508538 | MGnify/ENA primary metagenome ERZ508538 (study PRJEB26207, sample SAMN05421999) | marine metagenome | isolation source: Monterey Bay, California, USA | place: USA:Monterey Bay... | reverse complement strand
ATCTTATTTGTAGCTAAAACAATCTTACCACAAACATCATGGTTAATCTTATTTTTCTTAGAGAATTCTACAAGCTGTTTTCTTCCGTCAACACAACTCTTTGATCTAAAAGAACCTGGATCATAATATAATCCTGAATGAATTACTCCTGAGTTTCTTCCAGTCTGATGAAAGGCAAGCTCCTTCTCCTTCTCTAAAATAATAATATTTAATGTGGGGTGTTTTAATTGAAGCTTATATGCGGTTGCCAAACCAACAATACCTCCTCCAACTACTGCAAAATCATATTTAATCTCTTTCACAATGCAAAAGTAGCATTATACATTAGTATAGCAAATAGATTTCAATTATTATTTTACAGAACAATCTGTAAAAGAATACTCATCAAACAAATCATCATAACCTTCATATCTTCCTTTAATTACTAACTCATCATTTATTGCAATTTCTTTTGTTAGATTTCGAGTCTCTACAGAAAACAAGAAATAACCATCTAAATTAATATTTGTAAATTTTGCATCTTTATCAAAAGTATCAACTACTCCTTTTATATCAATTACTTGTCCTATATATTCTGAATGAACTTTTTCAAAATCAGAAGTTGAATTAAAGTGTTTTTCAGAATCCGAATACAAATAGTCTGTCGCTGGTTTTGAGATATATAAATAGGATAAAATACTTAAGACAGTAAAAAGAGAAAAGAATAGTAATATAAATTTTATTTTTGAACTCATTAATTAAAATTAAATGTTCTGGAAATATTAAATCCGAAATAAACCCCTCCCTCATTCCACTTATCTGCATTCTGATTTACAAATCCCTTATCAGACATACGACTTGAATTAGTTGCAAATAATTGAAATACATGACCTCCTGTTTCAATATCTACTCCAATTGAAAAAGAATTAATAATATCTTTGTTCCTAAATGGATGGATAATATCAGAATCATTCATAATTACGGGGACCCATTCAGAATTTATAGATACACCTCTATTTATTTTGTAACGACTTCCTATTCCTAAAGCCCAAGAATTGATCTTCTTAGCGGTAAAATCTTCCTGATTACATTTATAATAGTTAGTGTATATTGGAGACAGTTGCACAGAAAGATTAGAATTAATCTTAGAAGCAATTAAAATTTGTTGTTGAAAACCAATATTCTTATTTGATGTAATTGAATCAATCGCCCACCACTTCACTGCTAGAGTGTCATAAAAAACAGATGAATAGGAAGATATTGTAACAGGAGAGTTTTTAAATCCCTGAGTCAGTACTCTATATTTAACAGAAGCGTCTATAATCTTCTCAGAAGAACTTCTTGCTAAAGAAATAGAGATATTCTCGGTAAGTCCATAGTCCAATATCATTCTCATTGACCCAACATCTAACCCATAAAGTTCTGAATAACCGGAGTTTAATGGCCCAAATCTATGAGAAATCACAAAATCTAATTCATTTTTAGAGGATTGCTCAACAGACTGCAGGTTGATAATCTTTTTCGATTTAAAAGTAGCAAATGTTAATGTTTCTGTATTTTCATCTAACATTAATAGTAAGTCATCTTGAGCATTAGAAGAAAAAGAAAGAGATATAAAGCTTATTATTATAAAAATTCTCTTCATCTTATTTTTGTTTTAAATTTATATTAACCTCAACTTTAACTTCTTTAGAAATTTTATCGCGTACTAATTTTGGAATCTTAATATCAAAATCTGAAATAATTAATTCAAAATCTGAATTTATCATAATATTATTGTTGTTTTTCTGAACAGATCCTTTCACTTCAATCTCCTTTTCTATTCCGTGAATCGTTATTGTTCCTATAGCTATTACATTATGATTCTTTCCATCTAGAAAATCAGAATTCCAGTTTTTTATTTTTCCTGTAAAAATTGATTTTGGATATTTTTCTGATTCTACATATTTCTCATTAAAATGTGTTTCCATTAATGCTTTCTCAAATTTAAATGATATCATATTCATCTGAAATACAATTTCTCCATTTTCTGAATTAAAAACAGATGAAACATGATTATTGATAGGATTTATTATTTCCAAAGGTGTTGAAGCATTAAACTGCACAGATCCATTTCTACTTATATATTTTTGAGAAAAAGAACAAACAGAATACAATACAAACAATAATGTGACAATCTTTTTATTCATCTTGAAAATTTATTTTATTAAACAGTATTAAACCAATTATAAATAACAATATAACAACCCAAAGAGCATATTGTTGAGAATCAAACATAAATACAACTAATCCAAATAAAAGCGGACCTAAAAATGAAGTTGCCTTTCCCGTCAGTGCAAAGAAACCAAAAAATTCATTTTGTTTCTCTTTTGGCGTTAATTTTGCCATTAAAGATCGTGAACATGATTGATTAGGACCAATCATTAATCCAACTAAAACTCCTGCAATCCAAAAAATCTCTATAGGATAATCAGTTTCTGGAGATATATATGCCATCAAAGTAGCGAAAATCAATACCAATAGAGACAGATTTATTACTTTCTTAACGCCTATCAAATCTTCTAAATATCCAAAAACAAATGATCCTATTGCTGCAGCAATATTTAAAACAATTCCGAATACCAAAACCTCATTCATATTGAAAGATAATTCTTTTGTATTAACAGCATAAATACCTCCCATGGCAAAAATAGTAATCAATCCATCATTATAAAATAAACGGGCAATTAAGAATTTCATAATAATTTTATACTTTACAACCTCTTTAAAAGTTGTTTTTATTGAAGCAAATGAATCTACAAAATGTTTTTTTGTTAGTTTATCTTTTTTTCTATCTTTCACAAAAAGAAATGTTGGAATACTAAAAATTAAGAACCAAACACCAACAAGAATATTAATTCCTCTAATTCCAACTGAATTTAATTCAAATAGAGAAAAGGAAATGAAGAGAGCTAATAATCCTCCAACAAAACCTAATCCCCATGCAAAACCTGATATTTTACCAATATTTGAATCTTCAGATAAGTCTTGTAAATACGAATTACAAAATACACTACCCAACTCAAAAGATATATTTGCAATTACAAACAAACTAAGTGCAAAAAACACATCTCCTGACTGTGGAAAATAAAGAAGAATGGAAAAGATAGCACAAATCCAAGTAAATAAAATAAGAAAAAACTTTCTAAACCCTCCTTTATCTGCAAGTGCTCCCAATATTGGGGAAAGAATAGATACTATAATTGCTGTGCTTGCAATTCCCCAAGTCCACAATAATGTTCCTGTATTTTCATCCGAAGCAATTACAGAAGTAAAAAAAGCTCCATAAACAAAAGTAACAATTATAGTAGTAAATGGCTGATTTGCAAAATCGTATAACGACCAGGATATTACTTCTTTTTTATTTCTTAATTTTGATAAAAACATAAATTTTATGATTCCAATATTACAATAATTATTTCAATTAGTATTAGAGTCCTCATTCTATTAAAAAATGTAAATTTGCGAACCTAAAAACCTTATAAATGAATATAGAAGGAATCATTAATGTCTCTGGAAAATCAGGATTACATAAAATTGTATCGCAAGGTAAAAATTCTGTAATTGTAGAATCATTAACCGACGGAAAGAGAATGCCTGTTTACTCACACACGTCAGCGAGTTCTTTAGAAGAAATTGGAATTTACACTTATGAAGACACTATTCCTTTAGTAGATGTTTTTACAAATATTGCGAAGAAAGAAGACTGTAAAGTTTGTATCTCACATAAATCATCTAAAACAGAATTAGAAAATTATTTCAGAGAGATTATAGAAGATTATGATGAAGACAGAGTTTATATATCAGATATAAAGAAGGTTTTTCAGTGGTACAATTCTCTTCATTCTTCCGGATTAGTAAAACTACCGAAAGAAGAAGAAGAAGAAGAAGAAAAGAAGAATGTTAAGACAAAGAAAGAAGATGAATAATACAATAACTATCCCTACAAGACCTGCCAGAAAATTTGTTTCCGAAAATTTAGAAATTGATTCATGGAGTAAAATTGAACCTCTATTTTCAGATTTAATAGACAGAGAAATAAATAGTGTCTCAGATCTAGAAAGGTGGATGTTAGACAGATCTGAACTAGAAGCAGTTCTGGAGGAAGACATGGCGTGGAGATACATCAAAATGAATATCGACACAACAGATAAAGATTTATCTGAAAGATTTCATTTTTGGATTAAAGAAATTTCTCCAAAAATGGCTCCATATTCTCACAAATTAAACATAAAGTTAGTAGAGAATAAATTTCTGAATGAATTAGATTCTGATAAATATAGAATCTACTTAAGAGGAGTAAAAAAATCCATTGATATTTTCAGAGAAGAAAATATTCCTCTATTTACAAAAATGGAAGCTAAGCAGCAAGAATACGGATCAATCTCTGCAAAGATGAGTATTGAAGTTGATGGCAAAAAACTTACCATGCAAAAAGCATCTCAGCTTTTAAAAGAAACAAACCGAAAAAAAAGAGAGGAAATTTTCAACAAAATTTCTGAAAGAAGATTAGAAGATAGAGATATATTAGATACGTTATATGATGAATTAATTTCTTTAAGACAGCAAATTGCACGAAATGCAGGATTTGAGAACTACAGAGATTACATGTTTTCTGCATTAGGAAGGTTTGACTACACAGCAACAGATTGTTATAGTTTTCATGATGCAATACAAGAAGAAATTGTTCCTATTGTAACTTCTTTTGAGAAGGAAAGAAAAGACAAATTAGGCTTCTCAAACTACAAAGCTTGGGATACATCAGTTGATGTAGATGGAAAAGATGCACTTAAACCATTTAAAGGAGGAGATGTTTTAACAGACAGATCAATTGAATGTTTTAGAAAATTAAGACCTTATTTTGGAGAATGTTTAGCTACTATGAAAGAAATGGAACATTTAGATTTGGAATCTAAAGATGGAAAAGCTCCAGGTGGCTTTATGTATCCACTTTACGAAATTGGAGTTCCATTTATTTACATGAATGCAGTTGGATCGCAACGAGATGTTGTAACAATGGTTCATGAAGGTGGTCATGCTGTTCATTCATTCCTAAGTAGAGATCTAAAACTTACAGAATTTAAATCTACTCCTTCAGAAGTTGCAGAACTTGCCTCAATGAGTATGGAACTTTTAAGCATGAAACATTGGGATGTTTTTTATGAAAATAAGGAAGAGTTAAAAAGAGCAAAACAAGAGCAATTAGAAAAAGTACTAGAAGGATTACCTTGGATAGCCGCTATTGATAAATTCCAGCATTGGATTTACACTACTGATCATACTGCAGAAGAAAGAAGAGAACAATGGTTAGAAATTTCATCACAGCTTGGGAACCAAATAATTGATTGGTCAGGACAAGAAGAGTCGTTAGCTAATCAATGGCAAAAACAATTACACTTATATGAAGTGCCATTTTACTATATTGAATACGGAATGGCTCAACTTGGAGCTATTGCTATGTGGAGGGAATATATTTTGAAAGGAGAAGATGCTTTAGACAACTACATGGAAGCTCTGAAACTAGGTTATACTAAATCAATTTCAGAAATATATGAAACAGCAGGTATAAAATTTGACTTCTCTGTTGAATATGTAAAAGAACTTGCTGAATTTATCAAAGATCAATTATCTAAACTAGAAAGATAATGCTCTTAATCTATGGATAACTCTTCTCCACAATCTTTGCAAAACTTTGCAAGCTGATTATGCCCTTCCGAAAGACAAGAGTCGCATCTAAAAGTATTAGGGTTTATTTTATTACTAACTATAGCAGCAGATACAATTCCGGTAGGTACAGCAATTATACCATAACCGAGTATCATAATAATTGACGCAAGAAATTTACCCAAAGCAGTTATGGGTACAGCACTTCCATATCCAACTGTAGTTAAAGTAACTATTGCCCAGTACATTGAATTAGGAATATCTTCAAAACCAGGATTGTTTTCTCCCATTGGACCTTCAATAATATACATTAGTGTACCTAAAACAATTACCAATAAAACAATTGACATAAGAAACACGATAATTTTTGGAAGAGATCTACGTAATGCGATCAGCATTGTTTGACCTCCTCTTACATATGAAGATAAATGAAAAATTCGGAATATTCTAATTAATCTAATCGATCTAATAATAGTTAAATGATGAAGGTCAGCAATAAACATTAAATATGTTGGGATAATAGCTAATAAATCTACTAATCCCATAAATGAAAAGATATATTTTATTGGTTTCTTTACAATATAAATTCTCATAAAATATTCAATAGTAAATAAAATAGTAAAAAACCATTCCAGATTTTGTAACACATCACCATATTGTATTTTAATATCAGCAACACTTTCTAAGATAACACATATAACTGATAAAAAAATAGTTATTAAAAGAACAATATCAAATAACTTTCCAGAAGGTGTTTCTGCTTCAAAAATAATATGATATAGTTTATTTTTTATTGAGTTGTCTGTCATAATTTTATTTAAGGTGTAAAACTAATTAATTTTTAAAGTTATAAGTTATTTCGAAGAAAAAACTATCCTTTTTGAAGAATCATACCACTCCTGATAATTAATTCTATATATTTTCTCAATAGCATTACGTTTTATTTTCATAGTAGGAGTAAGTAAATTATTTTCAATAGTCCACTCTTCTTTTACAATAATAATATTATGAATTTTCTCATGTTTTTCTAATTTAGGATTTACAACTTCCAGAGTTTTTTCTAGACTAGAAATCAAATCTTCTTTTGTTTTATTTTTTCCTCTATCAGAAAGAACAGCTAAAGCTATTGGCTGAGGAATTTCAGTACCAACTATACATACTTGCTCAATGTTTTTATTAGCAGATAATTTCAATTCTATAGGAGATGGAGCAACATATTTTCCTTTAGATGTTTTAAAGATATCTTTTACTCTACCGGTAATTTTCAAGAACCCTTCAGAGTCAATTTCTCCTTCATCTCCAGTATATAGCCATCCATTTTTTATAGTGTCATTTGTTTGCTCTTCATCTTTATAGTATCCATCCATCAAAGCATCATGTTTTATCATAATCTCATTCTGATCTGATAGTTTTACATCACACAAAGGAAGAGCCTGACCAACAGAACCAATTTTTATTTTCTCTCTGAAACTTACATGTGAGTAGCAAGTATTTTCAGTCATAGCGTAGGCTTCTTGAATAATAATCCCCAAACTTTCAAACCATCTAATAAGAGCTGCTGGAGTTGGAGCTGCTCCAGTAAAAACATTTCTTGCTTTACTAAGTCCTAATCCTTTCTGTATTTTTTTCTTAATTAAAGATGAAATAATTGGAATACTTAATAGAATATTTAACTTTTTTTGAGGGAGTTTTGCTAAAATTCCTTGCTGAAATTTAGTCCAGATTCGTGGAACTCCTAAAAATACTGAAGGTTGAGAATAGGATAAATTCTGAGCAAAAGTATCTAAACTTTCTGCAAAAGAAACTTTTCCTCCACAATAAATAGAACCCATTTCAATTAATAACCTTTCAGCAATATGAGAAAGTGGCAAATACGAGAAGAACGACTCATCTTTTAAAGGAAGTGCGTTTACCGCATTTGTTGTAGCAAAAGAGAAATTATAAAATTTATGCATTACTCCCTTCGGATCTCCGGTTGTTCCGGAAGTATAAATAATTGTAGCTAGTTCATTATCATCTCTAATTACATTCTCTTGCAATGGAGAAACATCTCTTATCAAATCATTCCATTTCGGATAGTCCTGAGAATAAAACGGATAAGTAACACAATTTACATCTGAAGGAATTCCACTTTTCATTTTTTCAAAATCATCTAATTTCCCAACAAACATCATTTTTGTTTCACTATGAATCAGAATTTTATTTAGAATTTTGGCACTTAAATTCGGATATAAAGGAACTGAAATATGACCACTCATCATAATTGCTAAATCACTCATTATCCAATGTGCACAGTTCTTTGATAAAATAGCAATCTTGCTTTTCTTCTCTAGATTTAAACTTTTTATATAAGCAGCCATCTTCCTTACTTCTAACATTACCTCTTCCCAAGTCCAATCATGCCAAATAGAGTTTATCGGCTGAGAAAGAAAAACCTCATTTCCTTTCTCTTGCTCCCACTTATACATCATTTCTAAAGGTGATAAATATTTCATGTTTTCTAAATTTATTTTTGATAAAAATAAACAATTTTTTATTCTTTTATTATGAGAGTATAATATTTTTAAAAATACTATGCGTGCATAGTATTTTTTATTATTTTCGTAGCCAGTAAAATCAAAATTATGGAACCAGAAGATACAATAGATTATAATATCAGGAAAACTTGGTACAATATTACTAAATTATATAACCGAACTGCCAATGAATATATGGCAAGTATGGCTCTTGGTATGATTATCCTGAATATTGATATAATGGAAGGAACTCCTTCAACACAACTTGGTCCAAATATGGGAATGGAGGCTACCTCATTATCTAGATCATTAAATAAACTTGAGGAAAGTGCTGTTATCGAAAGAAGGCCTCACCCAAAAGATAAAAGGAAAACGGTTATTCATTTAACTCCTCTTGGAATGGAATGGCGTGAAGTAGCAAAGGAGGTAGTTGTTGAGTTTAATGAAACAATTTTTTCATATTTTGAGAAAGAGGAAATGGATACTTTCTTTGCGATATTAAAAAAGATAAACAAAATTATTGATGAAAAAAAATAGACATATAAATAAAGTAGCTGTAATTGGTTCTGGAATTATGGGGTCACGTATTGCCTGCCATTTTGCAAATATTGGAGTAGAAGTTTTACTCTTAGATATTGTTCCTTTTGATTTAACAGAAGAACAATTGAAAGATAACTCAATAAGAAATTCTATTGTAAATGACGCCCTAAAGAGTACTTTGAAAAGCAAACCCTCTCCTATTTATAGTAAGGAGTTTGTAAGTAGAATTACTACAGGTAATCTGGATGATGATTTGCAGAAAATTTCAGATGCTGATTGGATTATTGAGGTAGTAGTGGAACGACTTGACATTAAAAAACAGGTTTTTGAAAAAATTGAAAACTACAGAAAAGAAGGAACTTTAATTTCTTCTAACACTTCTGGAATTCCTATTGAAAGCATGATTAATGGTAGGTCAGAAGATTTCCAAAAACACTTTTGTGGAACACACTTTTTTAATCCCCCAAGATATCTAAAATTATTAGAGATTATACCTACATCTAAAACTGATTCAGAAATTACAGATTTCTTAATGAATTATGGAGATAAATTTTTAGGAAAAGATATGGTGCTTTGTAAGGATACTCCTGCATTTATTGCTAACAGAATTGGAGTAGCCAACATCATGTCCTTATTCCATTTGGTAAAAGAATTAGATTTAACAGTAGAGGAAGTAGATTCCCTAAGCGGACCAATTATTGGCCGTCCGAAATCAGCAACTTTCCGTACTTGTGATTTAGTTGGATTAGACACACTTATCCATGTTGCAAATGGAGTCTATGAAAATTGTCCTAATGATGAAATGAGAGCGAAATTTGAATTGCCTAACTTCATTACAAAGATGAGTGAGAACAAATGGTTAGGAGATAAAACTAAACAAGGTTTTTACAAAAAATCAAAAGATGAAAACGGGAAAAGAATTATTGAAGCACTTAATTTAAAGACTTTAAAGTACGCTCCAAAACAAAGATCCAAATTTGCAACTATTGCAGCAGCAAAACAAGAAGATAACTTATTAAAAAGATTAAAAATTCTTATAAAAGGAAAAGATAAAGCAGGCGAATTTTACCGCAAATCATTCTATTCCTGCTTTGCTTATGTGTCTCATAGGATTCCTGAAATAACAGATGAACTTTACAAAATTGATAGAGCACTTTGTGCTGGTTTTGGTTGGGAAGTTGGTCCGTTTCAAATGTGGGACGCTTTAGATGTAGGAAAAACACTATCCAAAATGGAAGAAGAGGGGTATAAAGCAGCAGATTGGGTACATGATATGGTGAAATCAGGAACTACCTCTTTTTACACTACAGAGGAAGGAACTTTAAATTACTACAACATTCCAGAAAAAAAACAAGAGAAAGTAGCAGGGATGGAGAACTTCATCATCTTAGATCATATTCGTGAAGATAATACAATTTGGAGTAATTCAGGGTGCAACCTTACCGATATTGGTGATGGAATTGTGAACTTGGAATGGAGAACAAAAATGAATTCTATTGGAGGAGAAGTATTAGAAGGAATTCAAAAAGCAATTGAAATTTCAGAGAAAAATCACAAAGGATTAGTTATTGCTAACCAAGGAACAAACTTTTCAGTGGGAGCAAATATCGCTATGATATTCATGATGGCGATAGAGCAAGAATATGAAGAAATTGACTTTGCAGTTCGAGCTTTCCAAAACACAACTGGAAGAATCAGAAACTCTTCAATTCCTGTTGTAGTAGCTACACACGGAATGACATTGGGTGGTGGATGTGAAATTGCCTTACATGCCGATCATGTACAAGCTTCAGCAGAAACTTATATTGGCTTAGTTGAAATGGGAGTTGGTGTTATCCCTGGAGGAGGAGGTACAAAAGAAATGGCAAAAAGAGCCTCACAAGCTTACTTCTCAGGAGATATAGAACTACCAACTTTAAAAGAAAGATATTTAAATATAGGAATGGCAAAAGTAGCTACCTCAGCACAAGAAGCCATAGAGTTAGATTTACTCTTAAAAAATAGAGATAAGATAACTATTGGGTTTAACAACCTAATCACTGACGCAAAAGCAGCAGCACTTAATTTAGCAAATCAAGGATACACTCAAGCAGTTCCTGAAAAGATAAAAGCTTTAGGGAAAGATGGATTAGGAATGTTTATGGTAGGTGCACATTCCATGCATGCAGCAGGGTATATTACAGAACATGAAAAACTAATGTCTGAGAAATTAGCTTATGCAATTTGCGGTGGAGATTTATCAGCTCCTACTCTAGTATCAGAACAATATCTATTAGATTTAGAGAGAGAAGCTTTCTTATCACTTTGTGGAGAAAGAAAAACATTAGAAAGAATAGAACACATGTTAAAAAAAGGTAAACCATTAAGAAATTAAAATTATGAATACATCATATATAGTAGCAGGATACCGATCAGCAGTAGGGAAATCAGGTAAAGGAGTTTTTAAATTCACTCGTCCGGATGATTTGGCTGCGGATGTAATTAAACATTTAGTATCCTCCGTCCCTGAATTAGACAAAGAAAAAATTGATGATGTGATTTGCGGAAATGCAACGCCTGAAGCAGAACAAGGATTAAATATTGGTAGAATGATTTCCTTAATGGGATTAGACACCATAAAAGTTCCTGGAATGACCGTGAACAGGTATTGTTCATCTGGACTGGAAACCATTGCTATTGCCAATGCAAAAATACAGAGCGGAATGGCAGAGTGCATAATTGCTGGGGGCGTAGAATGCATGTCTCCTATCCCATTTGGGGGATGGAGAATTATACCCAATTATGATGTAGCAAAAGATAACTCAGATTGGTACTGGAACATGGGACTTACTGCGGAAGCGGTTGCCGATAAATGGAATATCAGTAGAGAAGATCAAGATGAATTTGCTTTCAATTCACACCAAAAAGCATTAAACGCAATTAATAAAGGATATTTTAAAAGCGGAATTGCACCAATTACGGTTAAAGAAACCTATTTAGATAAGAATGAAAAAAGACAAGAAAGAGAATACGTTGTAGATACAGATGAAGGACCAAGAAAAGGTGGATCTGCTAAAGCATTATCAAAACTAAGAACTGTTTTTGCACAAGAAGGAACAGTAACTGCAGCAAATGCCTCACAAACTTCTGATGGAGCAGCATTTGTTTTATTAATGTCAGAAAAAATGGTAAATGAACTTGGAGTAAAACCGATTGCAAAACTATTGAGTTATTCAGTAGCAGGTGTTGAACCAAAACATATGGGAATAGGACCTGTAGAAGCAGTTCCAATGGCACTAAAGAAAGCAGGATTAAAACTAAAAGACATTGAACAAATAGAACTGAATGAAGCATTTGCATCACAATCATTAGCGGTTATCCGTGAATTAGGACTAAACCCAGATATTGTAAATGTAAATGGTGGAGCAATTGCATTAGGACATCCACTAGGTTGTACTGGTGGAAAATTAACAGTTCAGTTGATAAACGAAATGAAAAGAAGAAATCAGAAATACGGAATGGTTACCATGTGTGTAGGTGCAGGACAAGGAGCAGCTGGAGTTTTTGAAATACTATAGAAAACCTTAAAAACATCAAATCCGAAAATAAAAATATGCAAAACAAGTACATAGTAGATCTGTCTAAAGTACAATTAAGTGACTTAGAATTAGTAGGAGGGAAAAATGCATCCTTAGGAGAAATGATTCAAAACCTTAGTAAACTAGGAGTAAATATTCCAGGAGGATTTGCATTAACAGTAGAAGCTTATTGGGAATTTATCAATCATAATAAGTTAGATAAGAAAATAAGGAAACTTATTAAAAAAATGAAAAAAGATGATTTAGTTTCTTTAAGAAAGACAGGTTTAGAAATCAGGCAATTAATAAGAAATGGCAAATGGCCAAGACAAGTTAAAGAAGAAATTAGAGATAATTACACCTTACTCTCTCAGAAATACGATACTGAAATCACGGATGTAGCTGTTCGATCTTCAGCAACTGCTGAAGATTTACCTGACGCTTCTTTTGCAGGACAGCAAGAAACTTATTTAAATGTAAGAGGACCTGAACAAATTTTAATTTCTGTTCGCAACTGTTTTGCTTCTCTTTTTACTGATCGTGCAATTTCATACAGAGATAACTTTGGTTTTGATCATTTTGATGTTGGGCTTTCAGTTTGTGTTCAAAAAATGGTACGTTCCGATTTAGCGTCTTCAGGAGTTGCTTTTTCTTTAGATACTGAAAGTGGATTCAAAGATGTGGTTTTAATTAATGGCTCTTATGGATTAGGTGAAAGTGTTGTTCAAGGAACTGTGTCTCCAGATGAATTCTTAATTTTCAAACCAACTTTAAAAGAAGGTTTTGAATCCATTATTGAAAAGAAAATGGGAAAGAAAGAAAATAAAATAATTTATTCCACAGAACCAGGGCAGCTGGTAAAAACAGTACATGTTGGTAACACTCAACAAGATGAGTTTTGTATAACGGATCGACAAGCATTAAAATTAGCAAAATGGGTTTGTATCATTGAAGATTATTACACAAAACTAAAAGGAAATTGGTGTCCAGTAGATACGGAATGGGCAGTGGATGGGCTTTCAGGAAAACTATTTATCGTACAAGCTAGACCTGAAACTATACACTCCAGAAAAAAGGACAATGACTTAGTAGAATATCAAATTGATAACTCACAAAATACAGATGTACGATTAACAGGAATTGCAGTAGGTGATAAAATAGGACAAGGGAAAGTACAGAAAATGTATTCTTTAGATGGTAGAGATGGAACATTTGATGGATCAAAATTTCAAGATGGAGATATTTTAGTTACTGAAATGACAGATCCGGATTGGGAACCGATTATGAAAAAGGCTTCTGCAATTATCACAAATAAAGGTGGAAGAACTTGCCATGCTGCTATTGTTGCTCGGGAGATGGGAGTTCCTGCAATTGTAGGAACGGAAAATGGAACAGAAGTATTATTTAATGGGGAAGAATTTACTGTTAGCTGTGCGGAAGGAGATGTTGGTAAAGTATATGAAGGTATTATTCCTTTCAAATTAAAAAAGACAAAATTGGATAATTTACCACAAACAAAAACTCCAATTATGCTCAATGTTGCATCACCTGATCTAGCATTTAAGTTTGCACAAATTCCAAATTCAGGTGTAGGACTTGCAAGAGAAGAATTTATTATTAATAATTATATTCAAGCCCATCCTTTAGCACTTTTAAAACATAAAAAATTAAAAGATAAAGATTTAACCGAAAAAATAAGAGTGTTAACTAGAGGTTTTAAAAATGAAGAAACTTTCTTTATAAAACGTCTTTCTTATGGAGTCGCAAAAATTGCTTCTGCTTTCTATCCCAAACAAGCTATTGTAAGAATGTCTGATTTTAAATCTAACGAATATTACAATTTATTAGGAGGTAGTTATTTTGAACCAACGGAAGAGAATCCTATGATTGGATGGAGAGGAGCATCTCGTTATTATTCTGAACAGTACGAATACGCTTTTGGAATGGAATGTAAAGCTATCAAAAGAGTAAGAGAAAAAATGGGTCTTACAAATGTAACTATTATGATTCCATTTTGCAGAACGGTTCAGGAATTGAAAAAAGTCTACAAAGTGATGAAGAAATATGGATTACAAAGAGGAAAAGATGGATTACAAGTATATTTAATGGCAGAACTTCCTTCTAATATTTTAATGGCTGAAGAATTTGCTCAACACATAGATGGATTCTCAATTGGATCGAATGATTTAACACAACTTACGCTTGGATTGGATAGGGACTCATCTTTAGTAGCACATATTTATGATGAAAGAAATCCAGCAGTAAAACGATCTATTTCAAACTTAATAAAAATAGCAAAAAAGACAAAAACAAAAGTTGGGATTTGCGGGCAAGGACCATCTGATTATCCAGATTTTGCTCAATTTTTAGTTGAAGAAGGTATTGATACAATTTCTGTAACCCCTGACTCTATGCTAAAAACAATAAAAGCAATTAATAAAATAGAAACAAAAAAATAATATCATGATAAAAGGAGGAGAGTTTTTAATTAAAGACCAAGAAGCAAAAGATATTTTTATTCCAGAAGAATTTGGTGAAGATCAATTAATGATGGCATCTGCAACAAAAGAGTTTGTAGAAAAAGAGTTAGATCCACACAGAGAACAATTTGAAAAAAAAGACTATCAACTTACTGAAGACTGCATGAAAAAAGCAGGAGAGTTAGGATTGTTAGGAATAAGTGTGCCATCAGAATATGGAGGAATGGGTATGCCCTTTAATACTTCTGTACTTATTTGTGATAAAATTTCTGGAGCAAATGGTTCTTTTTCAACTGCATTTGGTGCTCATACGGGAATTGGTACTTTACCAATTTTATTATATGGTGATGATGCGCAAAGAAAAAAATATTTGCCAAAATTATCAACAGGAGAATGGATGGGATGTTATTGTTTAACAGAACCAGGTGCTGGTTCTGATGCCAACTCAGGGAAAACAAAGGCTGTATTAACAAAAGACGGTAAATACTACCTTATTACAGGACAAAAAATGTGGATTTCAAATGCAGGATTTGCTGATGTATTTATTGTATTTGCTCGGATAGAAGATGATAAAAATATCACTGGGTTTATATTAGAAAAAGAGATGGAAGGTATTACTATGGGAGAAGAAGAATATAAATTAGGATTGAACTCATCTTCTACTCG
>ENA-ORDR01000824-ORDR01000824.1-marine-metagenome-genome-assembly--contig:-NODE-824-length-15477-cov-8.191234_pt1 | contig 15477 bp, 12 predicted proteins | sample MGYA00240993_ERZ508538 | MGnify/ENA primary metagenome ERZ508538 (study PRJEB26207, sample SAMN05421999) | marine metagenome | isolation source: Monterey Bay, California, USA | place: USA:Monterey Bay... | reverse complement strand
AGTCCTGGTGATTGATTATCAACTCCATCAATTATTTGAAGTGAACGAACAGGAGATGTGCTATTAAACCCTCTTGTATTAATTACTTTAAATCCTAAACTTGCAGCTGTAATGTCAACTCCTTTAAGCGCTCCAAGTCCATCATAAAAATTAGCAGAAGGTGTTTCTTTAATTGCAATCATATCTAGAGATTCAACTGTAAGTGCAGCTTCTTTTTGTTTCTGAGTAATTCTGCTATCAACTACTTTTACTTCTTTTAAGTTTTTACTATCAGCAAAAAGTTTGATTGCTTTAGGGTTTTGTGAATTTACTTCAATTTCTAGGCTTTTGTATCCTAAGTAGCTAATGCTTAATATTGTTGGTAATTTCCCTTTGTAAATGATTGAGTATTCTCCATCAAAGTTAGTTGAGGTTCCTTTGCCACTTTCTTTTATTATTACTGTTGCGCCAATTAATGTTTCGTTAGAAAGCCCATCAATAATTTTTCCTTTAATCTGTATTTGAGCAATAGCAGAGAATGTAAATAATAGCAGTAAAAAGGGTAAAAGTTTTCTCATTTATAATTTTCAGGATAGCAAAAGTAAGAAAACTTTATTCAACAATTAGCTTTCTGTTTAAGCCTTCAAAAATTACAATATAAATTCCTTTAGGAAAATTAGATGTATTAACTAAAAGAGTAGTGTTATTTTTCTTACTACTATATATAGTATTTCCTAATAAATTTTTAACAGTTACATTTCCTTTTGATTTACTTTTTAATGTAAAACTATCTTTTGCAGGATTCGGAAAAATTTGAAGATCTTCTTCAGTAATTTGATTGTTAATACTTGTTGATGTAGTATCTGTTAAAAGAGTATCACTACTAAAATAAGCAATACCTCCAGATAAGTTTCCAACTATCATTTCTGGCTGATTATCATTATTGATGTCTGCAAAAGTAAAAGTACATTTTCCTCCATCCCAAATTGAATTAATAGTGCTGTTTACTGCAGAGAATTGCCCAGTTAGGTTTCCGTCAATATTGGTAAATTGATAAATTGTCCCGCTATAACTCCCCACAAAAAGCTGATAAACGCCATTGCTATCAATCAACTTAGGACTACTATATCCTGTGCTAATAAAATTAGTATCCACATCAATCCCACCCCAGTTTGTAATAGTAGTATCAAAGACAGCAGTTGACATACTACCGGAATTAGGTAAGTAGTTAATTGTTCCATCTTGTTCTCCTATAATAAGATCAATAAGTCCATCTCTATTTACATCTATAAGTTGAGGGTGTGCAAACTGCCCAACATCAATTCCTTGATAATTAGGTGCAGAAAGTTGAAAATTTCCTCCACCAGTATTAGTGAAAAGATGCACTTTACCATCAGCATCACCAACAATTAAATCTTGAGTTCCATCTCCATTAATATCCCCAAAAGTTGGACTTAAATTTAAAGCCGGGATATTCAAGATTGTATTTAAATTAATTGAAGATATATTCAGCCAGTCCCTATCAATTAAATTAAACTCAGGAACAGAATCATTCCCAATATTCTCAAATAAAGCTAATGATGAAATAGGGTCATTGTTAGGGTCATGGTAGCCATAATTCCCAACAACTAAATCTAGTAATCCGTCATTGTTATAGTCATAAAAATTAGGGTGGGAGCCAGTACCTAAATCAATCATATTTTGTTGTAAAAAGTCTTTTTGAACAAAAGAAAAATCTGGTAAATTATTTTGCCCAGAATTTTCATAGAGCCAACAACTTTCAAAGTTCTCAGAATTGTTTTCACTATTTGTAGTAACTATCAAATCTTTTACCCCGTCATTTGTAACATCAACATAATAAGAAGCTGGGTAAACATGCATTTCTGCAGCTATTGTATTGTTAAAGTTTTGAGGAAAAATAGAATCAACAGCTGTCATTATTGCATTTTGATTATCGCCACCATTAATTAATAGATTCAAGTTGTTGTAGCTAATATCTCCAAGAACTAAATCTTTATCATTGTCATTATCAATATCTATAGCAAGTAAAGTTGAGCCAGCATGTTTTTCTTTTGCATTTGAATTATTGGCGTTTGCAACTTGAGGACATTGACAATTAGGGCAATTAAGTATGTAAGAATTTAGTCCTTCATAAAAAAGTCCCCAGCAACTTTCTGAAAACTCAAAAGCAACAGTATCACAACTTCCTGTAAGTTCCATAGCCATGTTTTTGTGGTATTCTACAAATCCTCCCAAAATAGAAAAGGTAAGGATGTCCAAATCACCATCATAATCAATGTCAGCAATAGCAGGAATATCAACTGGGCTGATGTAAATATTTAGGTTGTTGGATCCGTAATTTGACAAAACCAGAGAGGTGACTAAGCTAAAACTTAGGCTTGTGGTTGAGGTGTTTTTATAAATTGCCATTCCTCCTGACGAGTAGGTGTAGATGTCATTTTTCCCATCACAATTATAATCCACTAAAAGTACCCAGTCGTGTAGGTTTGGAAAATTAGTTCTGTATTTTGGTGCGTAAATAAAATCTCCGTTATCATTTATAAATGGGCTCAACTTATTTCCAGATTTATCAAAGACAACAATATCCATTACTCCATCTAAATTTAAATCAATATTTGAAAATTGCCCAGCATTTATTCCTCCAGATAATGGAGATAAGAATTGTGTTCCATTTTCAGTAAAATGAAGTGAAGTATCTCTGTTTAATGTCATTTGAGAAAAAGAGAATAATGATGCTAGCATCAGGCCGATCACTAAGGAGTATTTAGGTTTCATCTGAGAATTTTTTACAAAAAAACGCATTATTTTTTGATTAACAATGGGTAATGAAATATTATCTTATTTATTTAAGTTAAAGTTTCCTATAGAGTAATTGTATTATTTGCTTTATAGTTTTATATTTGCCGACTTTAAAAAACGAGCCTAAAAACAAAGATTATGCAAAACAGAAATGTTATTAAAATTTTCGCGATCCTATTCGCAATAGTATGTTTATACCAATTATCGTTCACTTGGATTGCAGGTGGAGTAGAAGATGATGCTGTAGCTTATGCTGCTGATTATCCTACTGAAGAACAAGAATCTAAAAAGAAATTTTATCTTGATTCAGTAAATTCTGAGCCAGTATTTGATATTTTGCTTACTGAATATACTTATGCTGAATGCAAGCAAAGAGAGTTAAACCTTGGGCTTGATCTTAAAGGTGGAATGAATGTTACTCTTGAAGTCATGGTTATTGATGTTGTAAAGGCATTATCAAACAATAGTAAGGATGAAGCTTTTACTACTGCAATCGCAAATACTTTAAATGCACAAAAAGATAGCCAAGAAGATTTTGTGACTCTTTTTGGAATGGAATATGAAAAAGTTGCTCCAGCTGCAAATACTGGTTTATCTGCAATTTTCTCAACTCCTGATTTAAGAGATAAAATTCAATTTGCTTCAACTAACCAAGAAGTAATTGCAGTTTTAGCTATTGAGGTTGAAGATGCAATTTCTAGATCATTTAATATTTTAAGAAGTAGAATTGACCGTTTTGGTGTAACACAACCAAATATCCAACGGTTAGAAACTGCTGGTAGAATTTTAGTTGAACTTCCTGGAATTAAAGATCCTGAAAGAGCAAGAAAATTATTGCAATCTACAGCTCAACTAGAGTTCTGGGAAACTTACGAATACAATGAATTATTTCAAGCTTTTGAATCTGCAAATGTCTATTTAAGAGAAATTGAGTCATCTGTTGCTGAAGAAAATGAAGCAGAGGTTTCTGAAAGTGCAGAAGAAGTTGAAGTAGCGGAAGAAATTATTGAGGAAGAAGAATCTAATTTGTTAGCAGATGTTTTAGAAGGTGATTCATTAGCATCTGATTCGACTGATTCAGGTTTAAGTTTTGAAGAATTTGCTGCTGAAAATCCATTATATGCTGTTTTATATCCAAATGTAAATCAGCAAACAGGTCAGTTAAATCCAGGGCCAGTTGTTGGTGTTTGTGCTGTTAAAGATACTGCTGCTGTAAATGCTTATTTAAATGATAATGCAGTTAGAAAATTTTTCCCAGTTGATGTGAATTTTTCATACACTGTAAAGCCTTATGACCCTGATGGGAAGTTTGTTCAGTTAGTAGCTTTAAAATCGAATAGAGGAGGAAAAGCTGCAATGGAAGGTGATGCTGTTACTGATGCAAATGAAGCTTTTGCTCAGTTTAGTTCTACTGCTGAAGTTTCTATGCAAATGAATGCTGAAGGTGCTAAACAGTGGAAAAGATTAACTGCTGATAATATTGGTAAATCAGTTGCAATTGTATTAGATGGTTATGTTTACTCTTACCCAACTGTACAAGCTGAGATTGCTGGAGGAAGATCATCTATTACTGGTAACTTTACCTTAAATGAAGCAAAGGATTTAGCTAACATTTTAAAGTCTGGTAAATTACCTGCACCTGCTCGTATTATTGAAGAAGCAATTGTTGGTCCTTCACTTGGTGAGGAAGCAATTAGTGCTGGTATGTCATCATTTATATTTGCTTTAATATTAGTGTTGATTTACATGATATTCTATTATAGTGGTGCTGGTGTTGCATCTAATGTTGCACTTATAGTAAATGTATTCTTTATATTTGGTGTTTTATCATCATTAGGCGCTGTACTTACATTGCCTGGTATTGCGGGTATTATTTTAACAATTGGTATGTCTGTTGATGCTAATGTTCTTATTTACGAAAGAATTCGTGAGGAATTGAGAAATGGTAAAGGTTTAAGTTTAGCAATTTCTGATGGATATAATAATGCTTATAGTTCAATTATTGATGCAAATGTTACTACTTTATTAACTGGTATTATTCTCTATACTTTTGGAACAGGTCCAATTAAAGGATTTGCAACTACACTTGTTATAGGTATTTTAACTTCACTTTTTGCGGCTATCTTTATTACTAGATTAGTTATTTCAGCAAGATTAACGAAAGGTAAAACAATTGCTTTTGCAACTAAAATAACTGAAGGGGCATTTAAAAATATCAATATTGATTTTATTGGGAAAAGAAAAAGATTCTACATTTTATCAGCTATTGTAATCTTATTAGGAATTGGTTCTTTATTTACTAAAGGGTTAAACTATGGAGTTGATTTTGTTGGAGGTAGAACTTATGTTGTTAGGTTTGATGATACTGTTGATAATGAAGCTTTAAGAGCATCACTTTCTGCAGTGTTTGTTGATGCTGATGGTTTAAATTATACTCCACAGGTAAAAACTTTTGGTGATGATAATCAAGTAAAAGTTACTACTTCATTTATGATTGAAAGTAATGAAATTACTACTGATGAAATTGTTGAGTCAAAGTTATCTGAAGGATTAGCTACTACTGGTTTGCAGTATGAAGTTATGAGTTCACAAAAAGTAGGACCAACTATTGCTGATGATATTAAGGATGCAGCTGTTTGGTCAGTTTTCTTCTCATTATTAGTTATCTTCTTATATATCTTAATAAGATTTAGAAAATGGCAATTTAGTTTAGGTGCAGTTGCTGCAGTATTCCATGATGTACTTATTGTACTTTCTATTTTCTCTATTGCATACGGAATGTTACCATTCTCTTTAGAGATAGACCAGGCATTTATTGCTGCCATTCTTACAATTATTGGTTACTCACTTAATGATACAGTGGTAGTGTTTGACCGTGTTAGAGAGTATTTAAATAATAATAAAAAGAAAGGTGTACATGATATTATTAATGCTGCATTAAACTCTACTTTAAGTAGAACGATTAATACATCTTTAACTACCTTCTTTGTATTACTGATAATCTTTATTTTTGGTGGTGAGGTAATTAGAGGGTTTATGTTTGCTTTAATGGTGGGTGTTGTTGTGGGTACTTACTCTTCACTATTTGTAGCATCTCCTATTATGTTAGATACTATTAAAAAGAAAGAAGTAGAATCAAAAAGAAAATAATTAGTTTATAATTTTAATAAAAAAGCCCTTTCATTGAGAGGGCTTTTTTATTTTTGCAATATGTTATTATTTATAGGAGGGCCAGAAATCATTGTTGTATTGCTTTTTATAGTTATGTTTTTTGGTTCAAAAAAAATACCAGAACTGGCTAAGGGTTTAGGTAAGGCTATGCGTGAGGTAAAGGATGCTTCTAACGAAATTAAAAAAGAAATCCGTGATAGCGCTACATCTATTAAGGATGATTTAGATATTACTAAATAATGAGTCCTACTATTTTATTAATTCTCGGTTTAGCACTCCTTTTTTTTGGTGGAGAATTCTTGGTAAGATCTTCGGTTTCTATTGCTTTAAAAATGCGAATTTCTACCTTAGTTATAGGGATGACTATCGTTTCTTTTGCTACATCAGCTCCTGAGCTTTTTGTTAGCCTTCAAGCTGTTTTAAATGGAAGTAGTAATATTGCTTTTGGAAATGTTATCGGTTCTAATATTGCTAATATTACTTTAGTTCTTGGAGTTACCGCAGTTATTTTCCGAGTTCAAATTTCTCAGCAAACTCTTACTTTAAATTATCCTATGATGTTGCTTGCGTCAATAGTTTTTGGTGCTGTTTTGTATTTTTTTAATGGTGTTCCTGTTGGTGTTGGTTTTCTTTTTATAGTAATGTTATTGCTCTTTGCATGGCTACTTATTTTAACTTCTCGTAAAGATAATTTAAAAGCAGCTACTGAAGAGGATGAACTTTTAGAAGAAGCTTCACATGACCCAATTTTTAAAAGCATTGCCTTTTTATTAGCAGGTATATTTTTATTAAAGTTTGGTGCTGATTTCTTGGTTGATTCAACTAAAATTTTGGCTAAAAACTTTGGTGTTTCTGATAGGATTATTGCAGTTACGGTTGTTGCTATTGGCACTAGTATTCCTGAGTTGGCTACTTCAATTATTGCAGCACTTAAAAAGGAGGATAGCTTGGCGATTGGAAATTTAATTGGTTCAAATATTTTCAATGTTTTAGCTGTTTTGGGTATTACGGCATCAGTTAAAGAAATTAATATTGTAGATCCTGAAATCCTTTCGTTTGATTATGTTTGGATGATTGTTATAACCTTAGTTGTCGGTTTGTTTATTTATGCTTTTTCTAAAAGTAAGATAAGCAGAAAAGAAGGTGTTGTTTTGTTGCTTGTCTACATTTTTTACCTTTATCTTTCTTTAAGATAAAAATTAACAATTTGTTGATAAAATGATTTTACTGCTATTAAGTTTGATAGTAGAATTTATTGCTTTTTCTTCTATATTTGCCACAACTAATCCTAATATAAAATAAAAATGAAGACTAAATTAGAATACATCTGGCTTGATGGTTATTTCCCAACTCAGAATATGAGAAGTAAAACTAAGGTTGTTGAAGATTTTAATGGTACTGTTGAAGGTTGTCCAGTCTGGGCATTTGATGGTAGTTCTACAAAACAGGCATCTGGTGATTCATCTGATTGTTTATTAAAACCAGTTGCTATTTTCCCTGATCCTCAAAGAATAAATGGTTTTTTAGTTATGACTGAGGTTATGAATGCAGATGGTACGCCGCATTCAACAAACGCAAGGGCAAATATTGCTGATGATGATAATGATTTTTGGTTTGGTTTTGAACAAGAATATTTCCTTATGGATGTTGAAACTCAGTTGCCTTTAGGTTTCCCATTAGGGGGTTATCCTGGTCCTCAAGGAATGTACTACTGTTCAGTTGGTGGTAAAAACACTCATGGTAGAAGTTTTGTTGAAGAACATGCGGACTTATGTATTGAAGCAGGTATTAATTTTGAAGGAATCAATCAAGAAGTTGCTTGTGGTCAGTGGGAGTTCCAACTTTTTGCAAAAGGAGCTAAAAAAGCTGGTGATGAATTATGGGTTGCTCGTTATTTGTTAGATAGACTAACGGAGGACTATAGTTACTATATTGAGTATCATCCAAAGCCAATTAAAGGTGATTGGAATGGTTCGGGTATGCATGCTAATTTTTCAAATTCTACTTTAAGAGAATGTGGTTCAAAAGATACTTATATGGCAGTTTGTGAGGCATTTAGGCCAGTAACAAAAGAGCATATTGATGTTTATGGTGAGTATAACGACCAAAGATTAACTGGACTTCATGAGACTGCATCAATAACTGATTTTTCTTATGGTATTTCTGATAGAGGAGCTTCAATCAGAATTCCAATTTTAACTGTAGATAATGATTGGAAAGGCTACTTAGAAGATAGAAGACCGGCATCAAATGCTGATCCTTATAAAATTGCTTCTAGGATTATAAAAACTGTGAAATCTGTAAACGCTTAGTAATTAACAATTAAGTTGTTATAATTTGCTTTTTAGATTTTTAAAGAGTTTATTAATTATTACCTACTTTAGCACGAATAATAAAAGTCATAAAATGAAAAAAATCTTAAGATTATTAGCAGTCCTTATTTTCTTGCTTACAGCTTCACAATCTGATGTGTATGCTCAAAAGAAAAGTAGAAAAATGCGTAAGGCAGATATGGCGTTTAGTTTAGAAGAGTATTCTAAAGCTGCTGAACTGTATAAAAAAGCTTACAAGAAGACTAAGAATAGAGCAGTAAAAGCTGAAATTATTTTTAAACAAGCTGAGTGCTATAGGATGTCTGGAAATGTAAAGCGTGCTGAAAGTTATTATAAAAGAGCAATCAAAGCGAAATATCCTGATGTAACTATTTATTTAAGATATGCTGATGTTTTAAGAATGCAAGGCGAATTAGATGAGGCAGTAGTTCAGTATACAAAGTATATTCAACTTAACCCAACTGATGTTAGAGGGGAGATGGGATTGAAGTCTTGTAACTTTGCTTTAAAATGGAAAGATTTACCAACTAGGTATAAAGTTGAATTAATGCCTGTCGTTAATTCAAGATTTAGTGATTTTTCAGCTTCATTTGGAAATGGAGAATACTCAGAAATGTATTTTACATCATCCAGAACAGGTGGTTTAACTGATAAAATTGATGCTAGAACTGGTGAGCCTTTTACTGATGTTTGGTTTACTAGACTAAATAAAAAAGGTGCTTGGAGTAGACCGATTGTTATGCCAGAGCCCTTAAATACTGAGGGTAATGAAGGTTCTGCTTTTATAAACAAGAGAGGTACTGTAATGTATCTTACTCAATGTAAAGTTGAAAAGAAACAAGACCTTGGTTGTGGGATATATGTATCTAAAAGAAAAGGAAAACTTTGGGGGGCAACTCAAATGTTGCAAATTAAAATTGACAGTAACACAACTATCGGTCATCCTGCTTTAAATGAGGATGAAACAGTTCTTATTTTTTCTTCAGATTTATCTGGTGGTTATGGAGGGAAGGATTTGTGGATTTCAGTTAAAGGTAAAAGAAACAGATGGAGCGATCCAATAAATTTAGGTCCTTTAGTAAATACGCCTGGTGATGAAATGTTCCCTTTCTTAGCAGATGATGGTGTGATTTATTTTGCTTCAAATGGACATGTTGGAATGGGTGGTTTTGATATTTATAAAACCTCTGAAGATGAAAATGGGGCATATTTACTTCCTGTAAATTTAAAATCTCCTGTAAATTCATCTTCTGATGATTTTGGAATGGTTGTTGAGAAAGGTGGAGAAAGAGGTTACTTGACTTCAAATAGGACAGGAGGAAAGGGAGGTGATGATATTTATCAGTTTGAATTACCTCCATTGAAATTATCTGTTCAAGGAATTGTAACTGATTCAAAAACTGGAGCAATTATGACGGGTGTTAAAGTTCAGCTAATTGCTAGTGATGGAACTTCAAATGAAATTAAAACTGATAATACAGGTAAATATGAGTTTAAATTAATGCCTCTTACCTCATATAAAATTGTTGTAAATACTGAAGGTTATTTAAATAAATCTATAAATGAAACTACTATAGGTGTTGAGTTAAATAAAACATTCATTATTGATTTAATGATTGATCCTATTAAGAAAGAAATAATATTACCTTTAATTGAATATGACTTTAATAAGTACGATTTAAGAGCTGAAGCAATTGTTGATTTAGATAACTTAGCAGAAGCATTGTTAGATAATCCAAATGTTGTAATTGAGTTAAAATCTCACACTGATTTTGTTGGTTCTAATACTCAGAATAATAAATTATCACAACAAAGAGCTGAAGCTTGTGTGGCTTATTTAATTAATAAAGGTATAGAAGCCGGACAATTAGTTGCTAGAGGAATGGGTGAAAAAGAACCTTTTGTAATTGAAGTGAAAGACGGAAGATTTAAAGAAGGTGATGTTTTGACTGAATCTTATATTAAGAAAATTAGATTTAAGAAGAACAAAGAGAAAGCTCATCAATATAATAGAAGAACTTCTTTCAAGGTTTTGAGTGAAGACTATATTCCTGAAAATGAGAATAAGTAGATAATATATAAATACTAGAAAGGCGTCCTATTTATAGGATGCTTTTTTTTACAATTATGGCAACAGATAGATATAATCAAAGAGGAGTTTCTGCAGATAAAGAGGATGTACATAATGCTATTAAAAATCTAGATAAAGGTTTATTTCCTAAAGCATTTTGTAAGATAGTTCCTGATTATTTAACAGGAGATGAAGATTATTGTTTAATAATGCATGCAGATGGTGCGGGGACAAAATCATCATTAGCCTATATGTATTGGAAAGAGACAGGTGATGCTACTGTTTGGAAAGGTATTGCGCAAGATGCACTTATAATGAATATTGATGATTTGTTATGTGTTGGTTCAGTAGATAATATCATGCTTTCTTCTACTATTGGGCGTAATAAATCTTTAATAAATAGTGATGTTCTTTCAGAAATAATTAATGGAACAGAAGTGCTATTATCTGAATATAAAAAGTTTGGTGTAAATATCATTTCTACTGGAGGTGAAACTGCTGATGTTGGTGATTTAGTGCGTACAATTATTGTAGATTCTACTGTAGTTGCTCGTATGAAAAGAACAGATGTAATTGATAATGCTAATATTAAAGGTGGAGATGTAATAGTTGGTTTATCATCTTCAGGAATGGCAACTTATGAAACAGAGTATAATGGTGGGATGGGAAGTAATGGATTAACTTCTGCTCGACATGATGTGTTTTCAAAAGTTTTGGCAGAGAAATACCCTGAGAGTTTTGACCCTTCTGTTCCTATGGATTTGGTGTATTCTGGATCTCAAAAACTAACTGATAATGTTACAGGTTCTGATATTGATGCAGGTAAATTAGTGCTTTCTCCTACTAGAACTTATGCGCCAATTATTAAAGCAATTCTAGATAAATATAGGAGTCAGATTAATGGAATGGTACATTGCAGTGGTGGTGCTCAAACTAAAGTATTGCATTTTGTAAATGATGTTCATGTAATAAAGGATAATATGTTTGACTTGCCTCCTTTATTTAAACTGATTCAAGAAGAATCAGGGACAGATTGGAAGGAGATGTACAAAGTATTTAATATGGGACACAGAATGGAGCTTTATGTTCCTGAGGAGATTGCAGAAGATATTATTGCTATTTCAAATTCTTTTAATGTTGATGCTCAGATTATTGGTAGAGTTGAAGATTTTAAAGGTAAAAAATTAACGATTAATTCCGAATTCGGAACATATATATATTAGAATGTTAGATAAATTATCCGCTATAAACGATAGATATAAAGAGGTTGAAAAACTAATTTCTTCTCCTGATGCTATGAATGACATGAAACTTTATGTTCAGCTCAGTAAGGAATATAAAGATTTAGATCCTATTATAAAGGCATACAAAGAATATCGTGATTTGGTGGGTAATATTGCAGAGGCAAAAGAAATTTTATCAGAAAGTGATGATGCTGAAATGAAGGAAATGGCAAAAATGGAACTTGATGAAAATTTGCCTAGAAAAGATGAAATGGATGAGGAAATTAAAGTTCTTTTAATTCCAAAAGACCCAGCAGATGCTAAAAATGCAGTAATGGAGATTAGAGCTGGTGCCGGTGGAGATGAGGCTAGTATTTTTGCAGGAGATTTATACAGAATGTATTCTGCTTACGCACAAACAAGAGGTTGGAAAACGGAATTAGTTGATGTGGCAGATGGAACTTCTGGTGGATATAAAGAAATTATTGTAAATATTTCAGGTGAAGATGTTTATGGTCAGCTGAAGTTTGAGTCTGGAGTACATAGAGTACAGAGAGTTCCTCAAACAGAAACACAAGGGAGGGTGCATACTTCTGCAGCTACTGTAATTGTACTTCCTGAAGCGGAAGAATTTGACATAGAATTATTACCATCTGATATTAGAAAAGATACTTATTGTTCTTCAGGTCCTGGTGGGCAATCGGTAAATACAACTTACTCTGCAGTTCGTTTAACCCATATTCCTACTGGAGTTGTTGCTCAATGTCAGGATCAAAAATCACAACATAAAAATTACGATAAAGCATTGAAAGTTTTGCGTTCTCGTATTTATGAAATTGAATTGCAAAAGAAGTTAGAAGAAGATGCAAAGCATAGAAAAACAATGGTTTCATCTGGAGATAGATCAGCAAAAATTAGAACTTATAACTATCCACAAGGGAGAGTTACAGAGCATAGAATTGGTTTGACTAAATATAATTTACAGAATGTAATCGGTGGTGATATCCAAGAATTTATTGATGAATTACAATTGGCTGAAAATGCTGAAAAACTTAAAGTAGGAACTACTTCATCTGATGAATAGAGAACAACTCATAGCTCAAATTAAGAAAAAACAATCTTTCCTTTGTGTAGGTTTGGATACTGATATTAATAAAATTCCAAAACATTTATTGGAATTAGAAGATCCTATTTTTGAGTTTAACAAGCAAATAATTGATTCAACTAAGGAATTCTGTGTTGCATACAAACCCAATATTGCTTTTTATGAAAGTATGGGAGTTAGCGGTTGGGAAAGTTTGCAAAAAACATTAGATTATATTCCGGAAAACATTTTTACTATTGCTGACGCAAAAAGGGGGGATATAGGCAATACATCTAGTATGTATGCTCGTGCCTTTTTTGAAAACATGAACTTTGATTCAGTTACAGTTGCACCTTATATGGGTTCAGATTCTGTAACTCCATTTTTAGCGTTTGAAGATAAATGGGCTATTGTATTAGCACTTACTTCTAATAAAGGTGGCTTGGATTTTCAAACGATTAAGGGGGGAAATGGAAAGCCATTATTTAAGCAAGTTTTAGAAACTTCTAAAAATTGGGGAACTGATGCAAATATGATGTATGTAGTTGGAGCTACAAGAGCAGAACAACTTTCTGAAATTAGAGAAATTATTCCAGATCATTTCATATTGGTCCCTGGTGTTGGAGCACAAGGTGGAAATCTGCAAGATGTTGCAAAATATGGAATGAATGCTGATTGTGGATTATTAGTTAGTTCTTCTAGAGGAATTATTTATGCAGGAAATGATTTTGATTTTGCTGAAAAATCAAGAATTGAAGCAGAGAAATTACAGCAAGAAATGGCCTCTCTTTTATCTCTAAAAGGAATCTAAAAAGTTATTTTATAAACTAAAAACCCTATCCATTCATGGATAAGGTTTTCCCAAACTTCAAGAGCACTTATTCTAGGTAACAACATGTATTCAATTCCAAAATTAGTATAGGAAGTTGTGCAGTCTGTTGGAAATGCAGTCGTTTTTAATCCAGCTTTTTCAAAGCAAAGTTGAGACCTTCTCATATGTTGTGCAGAGGTTACTATAAGAAATTTTCCGTTTTTGTATTTTTTCTTCAAAATTTCAGAAGAATTAAAAGCATTCTCTTTAGTGTTTCTTGAGGTATTTTCAATAATAATATCCTCATTTGGAATCTTGTTCTGCAGCAGATGATCTCTCATTGCATTTGCTTCAATATATCCATCATTAAAAAACATTCCATTCCCACCACTTAGCATTATTTTATTTATTATTCCTTTATGATAAAGTTGTTCTGCATCCATTAATCTATCTGCATGTTTGTTAAAGTTATGCGCCTTTGTTATTTTATCATAATCAGCAATTCCTCCTAAAACTATACCTACATCATATTTTTCAGTTGGCTGAAATCTTGGGATTTCCCAAAGTCTAGAACAGCTATCAGCAATAAAACTATTAGTAAAAAAGTAGAAAGTAAAAAATGTAATGTAAAGTAATTTCTTTCGTTTAGAATTAAAAATAATAGAACTAATAAGAAGTAATAAAATCCAAATAATTGGTTTGCTTATAAAAGCGAGTAATTTTGATGCTATATAAAACATAAATTTTATTTATCTTTCAAAAGTAAATTATTATTGCAGATAAAAGTTAATGAAAGAGGAGTTTTTACATTTTGTGTGGGAAAATTAGGGAATTATTCAGCTATAAAATAATTATTGTAGCCAAAAAAATGTTTAACTTGCAGCATTGGAAAACAACTGATAAAAAATGATTAATTTCTTAAGAAATTTCTTTGAAAAACAATTTTTTGGTGTTAGTTCCTGGTGGGGTAACCGCCTTGGAATTAGAGCTTCTTTTATTCGTTTGTTTTTTATTTATGCAGCTTTTACTAATGCTATCACTATTTTGATATATTTGTTTATGATTTTCTTGTTAAAAATAAGAAATCATTTTAAATATAGAAAACGAAAAAGTGTTTTTGATTTATAATAATTATGGAAAATTTACAAATACAACTTACCGTATTACTTTTACTTATTGAAGTTATTGCTTTTGCATGGTTGATTATTGATATACAGAAATCTAAGAAAAATCAAAATAAGATTATTGAATTGGAACATCAGATTTTAAAAGTTGAAGATTCTATTATGGAACTTGAAAAGACTATTGTTGAAAAGATTGATATACTAATTGATAAATCTAATGACTAAACGAAAAATTCTTGGTGTTTGTGCTTGGCTTGCTGATAAATTTGGGCTTGATGTTGGAGGATTAAGAATTTTGTTTGTTGCAGCTGCAATTTTAGGTTTTGGTTCTCCGGTAATCATCTATCTTATTTTGTATTTAGTAAAACCAAGTGAATATTAAATGAAGATTTTAATTACAGGAAGTAATGGCTTATTGGGTCAGAAATTATTGCATAAATTAAGAGTAGACAACTCGGTAGAATTAATTGCAACTTCAATGGGTGCAAATAGAGTAAGCGAACAATCCAATTACAAATACTTAGCTTTAGATATTACAAGTAAGCAAGAAGTAGAACAAGTTATTTTAGCGGAAAAACCTGATGTGGTTATCAATACGGCTGCTATGACAAATGTTGATTTGTGTGAAGCAGAAAAAGATAATTGTGATGCCTTAAATGTAAGTGCCGTTCAGTTTTTGGCAGATGCTTGTGTTAAGATAGATGCTCATTTAATTCATATTTCAACTGATTTTATTTTTGATGGGGAGGATGGGCCTTATAAAGAGGAAGATGAACCGAACCCACTTTCATATTATGGGTTGTCCAAATTAAAATCGGAACATTTATTACAAGCACATTCTGTAAAATGGACAATCCTCAG
>ENA-ORDR01000808-ORDR01000808.1-marine-metagenome-genome-assembly--contig:-NODE-808-length-15660-cov-4.512032_pt1 | contig 15660 bp, 18 predicted proteins | sample MGYA00240993_ERZ508538 | MGnify/ENA primary metagenome ERZ508538 (study PRJEB26207, sample SAMN05421999) | marine metagenome | isolation source: Monterey Bay, California, USA | place: USA:Monterey Bay... | reverse complement strand
TTCTTTAGTTTTAGATCTTCTAAAGAATAATCTATCAATAACCTTAAAGATTCTGATGCAAAACCTCTTTTTTGGTATTCCTCATCAATAATAATCCCAACTCCTGCACTACTATCTTTATATTCAAACAAATCAACAAAACCAACAGGAGTATTATTGTAATCAACTACAAATCTGAATTGTTTTGCTTTTTGGATCTTTTCAGACGAGTTCTTTATATAACTAGTAAGTTCATCTTTTGTAAAAATCTTTCTATTACTTCCATATTCCCACAAACTTCTATCATTTTCTATCTTTTGAAGAAACTCTAAATCAGTTGGTAAAAGTATTCGTAATTTTATTTTTTTTCTTTCTAACATTCAAATTCTCCAGAATAAACTATGCTAGCCACTCCTGAAAGCCAAATATTTGTATATTTTTTCCCATCATGATCAAAACTGACTTTTAATTCTCCTCCTGCAGTATGAATATTTATTTTTTTATCATCAGTTTTTCCAATTTCATAAAGAGCAATAGCTGTAGCTACACTTCCAGTTCCACAAGATAGTGATTCCATCTCATCACCCCTCTCATAAGTTCTGATAGACACACAGTCATTTACTTCAGCAAAATTTACATTTATCCCGTAATCACCAAATTCTTTAGAAAACCTTAGTTTTTTTCCTTTATTAAGTACATTTATAGTTTTTACATTATCTACTAATTTCACTAAATGCGGAGAACCCGTATCTAAGACCACAGAATCTTCTCTTACATTAACCTCTTTCACGTCCGCCATTTTTAAGGAAACCATATCTTTATCTATCGAACCTTCATGCATTCCATCATAAGCCATGAACTTACAATTTTTATTGAAAATCCCTAACAAATGAGCAAATGAAATGATACATCTTCCTCCATTCCCACAGAATGTAGATTTCTCTCCAGTAGAATTAAAAAAAATCATCTCAAAATCATATTCTTTATGATTCTGAAGTAAGATCAAACCATCAGAACCTATTCCAAATCTTCTTTCACAAAGTGATTTAATAAGTACAGAGTCTTGCATGTCAAATCCTCCCCCTCTATCATCAATCATGATGAAATCGTTTCCTGTCCCTTGAAATTTATAAAAATCTACTATCATTTAAGCAATTTATTTAAGTGTAAAAATACAGATTTAAATGGAATAAAAAATAGAGTTTAAAAGCTATTTATTATTTAATATATAATACTATTTTTGCCATCATATTAGAAAACTAAAACCACCATTAAAATGGATAACTCTTACGAAAATCAATTAAATAATTGGGTGAACAAGGAAAAATCAGGAGTAGATCTTTTAAATTCTGTTGGTACTTTAATGTATGACAAAGGTATTGAACTGGTTCTTTTTAGAAACAAACTATTGGAAATTGGAGTTTCTGAATTACTGAATTATATTTCATATGCTAAGAAAGTTGTAGGTAGAGAAAATAATATTGAAACCGCTACTCTACTTGCAAAAGAAATGATAAATATGAATTTATCTCCAAGTAAAATAGATATTGGAATATTAACTGCTGAATATATTGAAAGTGAATCTACTGAAGCAAACACTTTTCTATCTGAAAAATTAAGTCATATTATTGGAGCGGACACAAGCTCAAAACAAGCAAAAGATGTGATTCTATATGGATTTGGAAGAATTGGAAGACTAGCAGCTAGAGAACTTATAAAACAAGCAGGAAAAGGAGAACAGTTAAGACTGAAAGCTATTGTTGTCAGAAAATTAACTGATGCTCAAATAATAAAAAGAGCGGATCTCTTAAGAACTGACTCAGTTCATGGAGCTTTTAAGGGTGTGGTTGATGTTGATTTAGAAAATCAAGCAATTATTGTAAATGGACAAGTTATTAAGTTTATTGAAGGAAGTAATCCAGAAGATACTGACTATACTATTCATGGAATTAATAATGCATTAGTAATAGACAATACCGGTGCTTTTACAGATAAAGAAGCTTTATCTCGTCATTTACAAGCTAAAGGAGTTAATAAAGTGCTACTTACAGCTCCAGGAAGAGGGATTCCGAATATTGTTTATGGAATTAACTCAAATGATTTAGATATTGATAATACAGATATTTTTTCAGCTGCATCTTGCACTACAAACTGCATCGCTCCTATTTTACATGTAGTAGAAGAAAAATACGGCATTGAGAAAGGACATCTTGAAACAGTACATTCCTATACCAGCGACCAAAATTTATTAGATAATATGCACAAGAAGCCAAGAAGAGGTCGTTCAGCTGCAATTAATATGGTCATTACTTCAACTGGAGCTGGAAAAGCAGTAACAAAAGTAATTCCATCTTTAGAAGGAAAACTTTCTGCAAATGCGGTTCGTGTTCCTACTCCAAATGTTTCTTTAGCGATTTTAAAATTATCTCTGAATTCTGACACTTCAGTTGAAGACATGAATAATGTAATGAGAGATGCAGCCTTGAAAGGAAATTTGATAAATCAGATTAACTATCAGATTAATCCTGATTTAGTTTCTACTGATATTATTGGAAATACTTGTTGTTCTGTTTATGATAGTAATGCAACTATTGCTAGTGGAAAAGATGTCGTTCTTTATACTTGGTATGATAATGAATTCGGATACACAAAACAAGTTATCAGATTAGCAAAACTAATTGCTAAAGTTAGAAGACTTACATACTATTAATAGTATAATAGTAGTATGAGTTTAATTATTCTTTTCTTAATATTAATTTTTTTTATTTCTTTCTATATTGATTATGGTCATCTATTGAAGAAAAACACTTTTTCAGAAGATAATATAGTATCTAAAGATTCACGATACCTTATTAACACAAAAACATTTATTACATATAAGTTTATTAATACCATGTTTATGGGTATTGCGATTGGATCTTACGTAACTCAATATAAACCAATAAAGATTGATGATTATCCTATTATGGGTATTATATTCGCTATTCTTACAATAGGTATCGCTTCTCTTTATAAGAGAATAATGAAAATAGATTACTTCTTCAAGTTTTTATTGATAGTAGAGTCTATTATGTTAATATGGATAATATTTTTTCTTATATATCCTTATTCTTATCAGGTGGCACTACTTATTTATATTGCTAGAAGTATTACTTTCTTATTTGGAGACTTTTTAGGAAGAGCTGAAACTATATTCTTGAATAAAACGGAAACACTTTCTTCAATAGATATTTTTAAGCAACTTGGAAACATCTCAGGGATGATTTTTTCTGTTCTCTTTTATAAATGGATTGAAGAAACATATTTAATTTCTGATAATGAAAGTAAGGTCTATTATATTCATTTCTTGTTAGTGATTCTACAAGTGATAATTATATTTCTTGTCTTTAAATCATTTCAGAGAAAATAAATTATAAATTTTTACACTATTTTCTTGTTTGAATTATCTTATAAACAAAAACTGATAAGACAGCTCCTAAGATTGGAGATACAATATAAATCCATAAATACGAAAAATCATTGATCAATAGTGCTGGAGATATGCTTCTTGCTGGATTCATTGATGCTCCTGAGATAGGACCAACAAATATAGCTGCAAATGCCACTACACCGCCAATAGCAATACCTGAGAATCTATCTAAATTTCTTGATTTATCTGAAACTTGAAGAATAACAAACATCAGTATAAATGTAATTATAAATTCTACAATAAAGACTAATTTCCAATCATCACACTTTACTAGAGTCTCCCCCATTGTTTTAGATTCTGGAAGAAGAAAGAACAATAACGTTGAAGCAAGAATCCCTCCAACTATTTGAAAAAATATATATGGAATCAAATCTTTTGTCATCAGCTTTTTATCTAACCAAAACGCGATACTTACCGCAGGATTTATATGAGCTCCAGAAACACTCCCAACAGCATAGACAACAGACATTACAGATAACCCAAAAGAAAGACCAATACCAATGTTTCCAATTTCATTATGAATACTGTCTATCATAATTGATCCTGTTCCAATAAAAATCATTATAAAAGTACCTATTAGCTCAGCCAAGTATTTCTTCAAATCTCTTTTAATTTATTTATTAAAATCTCAGGACATTGACAAGGTTTTCCAGTTTTAGAATCTACAAAAACCAACGTAGTTTCAGCAGTATTCAATATCTCTCCTTTTTCGTTTAAAGTTCTGTAATTAAACATAATCTTTATCGATGGAGTTTCTTTTATTGTAGTTTCAATAGTAAGTTCATCATCATAAAATGCTGGTTTTTTATAGTCTATATTGTAATTTACAACCGGAAGTGCAAAACCAAGATTTTCTAATTCTTTATATGTAATACCTAAACTTCTTAATAACTCGACTCTACCAACTTCAAAATATTGAGCGTACACACCATAATAAGCGTATTTCATTTGATCTGTTTCTCCGTATCTAACTCTTAATTTTGTTTTGTGTGTATACATAAAAATAATTTCAACAAAAATAAATAAATATATTATCAGAAAGTAAAATTATTCTTAGAATTGTAAATCAAATGAAACTACGATTACACATTATATATATAGTTGCAATTTTATTGTCAGCTTGCAGTACGCAACTTGTTATTAAATCAAAACAAAACAGTATAGTTTCCGTTTCTGCAAGTCCAGACTCTCTTATAACTTCAATAATTGAACCTTATAAAATAGGAATAGATTCGGTAATGAATGAAGTGTTGTGTGTTTCTGAAATTGAAATGACAAAAGGAAGACCTGAAAGTTTACTTGGAAACTTTGTTACAGATTTATGTTTAGATCAGTATTCTGACTTAGCTGACATATGTATAATGAATAACGGAGGATTAAGATCCACTCTTCCACAAGGAGAAATTACTAGAGGAAAAATCTATGAACTTATGCCTTTTGAGAACGAACTAGTAATACTAGAGTTAAATACATTAGAACTTTTTGACTTAATAGAGTATATATTATTAAGAGGAGGAGAACCTTTATCAGGACTTAGTGTATACTCAATAGATTCTTGCATGGTAAATTCTAGTAGAAACATTCTTTATCGACAGGGAGATAATATTTTAATGAGTGTACCAGTAATTGCAAGTAGTTGTGGTGGTGAAGAAGAAGTATATATAGTTAGTGAAATTAAAGAAACTTATAAAATTAGAGTATTAACATCAGATTATTTAGCTAATGGAGGAGATAAAATGAGTTTCTTTAATAATAAAAACCAACTCAAAGTTGGACTGAAGATAAGAGATGCAATTATTAACTATTGTAAATCAGAACAAACTATCTCTTCTAAATTAGACGGAAGAATAACAAAATATCAGAATGAATAATAGAAGAGACTTTATAAAAAGAGCTGCGTTAGGCACCGCTGCTATGAGTATTATACCATCAAAAGCCTTTTCTAATACTTCAGAATTAAAGCAACTTACTATTTTACATACAAACGATATGCATTCTCATATTCATCCTTTTGAAAGCGGAAGAAATAAAGGGGTTGGTGGAATGGCTCAAAGATCAACCATTATAAAAAAGATTCGTGATGAGGGAAATCAAGTGCTGCTATTAGACGCAGGAGATATATTTCAAGGGACTCCATATTTTAATACTTATGGTGGTGAACTAGAGTTTAAATTGATGAGCGAAATGGGTTATGATGCATCAACTATCGGAAATCATGATTTTGACAATGGATTAGATGGTTTAGTTAATCAATTACCGCATGCAAAATTTCCATTTATAGTGTCTAATTACGACTTTTCTAATACTAATATGCACGATAAATATTTGAAATATAAAGTATTTAATAAGGGGGGGGTAAAAGTTGGGGTTTTTGGAATTGGAATTGAATTAGACGGACTTGTTCCTAAGAATCTGTATGGCAATACTTTATATCAAAACCCTATAGAAAAAGCTAATTATTACTCTAATTATTTAAAGGTTTCTCTAGGTTGCGATCTGGTTATTTGTTTGTCTCATCTTGGTTTTAAATATAACACTAAAAAGATGTCTGACAAAGTACTTGCTTGTCAAACAAATAATATAGATTTAATTATTGGAGGACATACTCATACTTTTCTAAATGAGCCAGTAATTGTGAAAAATATGGATAAAAAAAATGTTCAAATTGCGCAAGTTGGATGGGCTGGAATTAACATTGGGCGAATTGATTATTTTTTTAATCAAAAATTGTGTGTAAAAAAAGTAAGAGGAGGTTCAATATTTATAAAAAGCAAGTAATTTATATTACATTTTTACTTCAAAATTTAAAACTATACTTTGGTCTTTATCTAGCAGAATCTAACTGTAAAAAAAAGTTAAAAGTCAAGCGAAATTTTTTACTGTTTTTTAACTTCCGTTTGTTAACATTTTACTAATATTGTGATTCAATTGAATTGTTTATTATTTAATTGACATACAGAAAAAAGCATACAAAACTACAAAACAAAGAGAAGTAAAGATGAATACACTAACATGTCAAGAAGTATGGGATAAATGTTTAAACGTTATTAAAGACAATGTTAGCCCACAAAATTTCAAGACTTGGTTTGAACCTATTACACCAGTAGATATTAAAGAAAAAACTCTAACTATCCAAGTTCCTACAGCGTTCTTTTTTGAATATCTGGAAGAGCATTATATTACTCTTATTAGGAAAACCATAAAAAGATTTTTAGGAAAAGACGGTAAACTAGATTACAATATTGTAGTTGAAGGTGGAGGCAACTCTAATCCGTACATTACAAACTTACCATCTAATCATCATGGTTCAGTTAAGAACAATCCTATCAGCATGCCTATCGGAGTAAGTAGTCCGTCTATCAGAAATCCTTTTATTATTCCTGGATTACAGAAGATAAATATTAATCCTCAATTAAATCCAGCTTATACATTTGATGCTTTTGTTGAGGGAGAATGTAATAGGCTAGCAAGATCTGCTGGATATGCTGTAGCTCAAAAACCAGGAGGAACTTCATTTAATCCTTTGTTAATTTATGGTTCTGGAGGTTTAGGGAAAACACATTTGGCAAATGCTATAGGGTTAGAAACTAAGCAACTATTCCCTGAAAATACTGTATTATATGTTTCAGCAGACAAGTTTCAAACTCAATTTGTTGACTCTATTATGGATGGAAAAATTAATGATTTCATGCATTTCTATCAATCAATTGATGTCTTAATTATTGATGATGTACAATTCTTATGTGGAAAGGAAAAAACTCAAGATGCATTCTTCCATATATTTAATCACCTACACCAAAATGGCAAGCAAATTATTTTAACTTCTGATAAGGCTCCTGTTGATATAGTAGGAATGGAACAAAGATTACTTTCTAGATTTAAGTGGGGATTAGCAGCTGATTTGCAATCTCCAGAATTAGAAACTAGACTTGCTATACTAAAAAAGAAGATTAAAAATGATGGAATTGATATTCCTTATGAAGTAATAGAATATATAGCCTATTCTATTACAACAAATATAAGAGAATTAGAAGGAAGTTTAATTTCTTTACTTGCGCAAGCCTCTTTAAACAGAAAAGAAATAACAATTGATTTAGCAAAGAACATGCTAGACAAATTTGTAAAAAATACTGCTAGAGAGGTTTCTATCGACTATATACAAAAAGTTGTTTGTGACTATTTTGATATTCCAGTAGATATAATGAAATCAAAAACAAGAAAAAGAGAAATTGTACAAGCTAGACAATTAGCAATGTATTTCTCTAAACAACTTACTAAATCTTCTTTAGCTCATATAGGTAAACACTGTGGAAACAAAGACCATGCAACCGTGCTTCATGCATGTAAAACAGTGAACAATCTATCTGATACTGACAAAAGGTTTAAAGGGTATATCTCTGATATTGAGAAGAGATTAATCCACTCATAAAATCATGAAAATTTTAATGGTTTGTTTAGGAAACATCTGTAGGTCTCCTCTTGCAGAAGGAATCTTAAAAAACAAAACCCAGAATCTTGATGTATTTGTTGACTCTGCAGGAACTGCATCATACCATGTTGGAAATTTACCTGACTCAAGATCTATTGAAATTGCAAATAAAAATGGAATTGACTTAACAAACCAAAGAGCAAGGCAATTTTCAGAAAAAGATTTTGATGATTTCGATAAAATCTATGCGATGGACACCAATAATTATTCAAACATAATTTCTCTTGCAAGAGATCAATCAGACAGAGATAAAGTAGATGTTATTTTAAACGAATTAACCCCAAAATCTTATGATAGTGTTCCAGATCCATATTACGGAGCAGGTGATGGTTTTCAAATTGTATATGACATGCTAGACAACGCTTGTGATGCTATTGTTAGAAAATTATGAACCAAGGTAAGTTATATTTAATCCCAACAATTATAGGTGAAGGTACTGAGGAGAAAACTCTTCCTTCTTTTGTTAGGGATAAAATTAAAGATGTTGATATTTTTATTGCAGAAAACATAAGAACTTCTAGAAGGTTTATAAAGAAGATGTACAAAGAAAAAGATATTGACTCTACCCTATTCTACTCCTACGGAAAACATGACAAATTAAATCTTGAAGAAGAATTTTTACCTCATATTTATCAGGGAAAGGATGTTGGGATAATATCGGAAGCTGGAGTACCTTGTGTTGCAGATCCTGGATCAAAGATTGTAGATTTCGCTCATAAATTTCAGATAGAAGTAGCCCCGTTAGTTGGCCCCTCCTCTATTTTACTAGCTCTAATGTCATCTGGATTAAACGGACAAAACTTTGCGTTTATTGGATATCTCCCCATTGATAAATCTGAAAGAAGTAGAAAAATTAAAGATTTAGAAGTGTTAAGCAGAAGAACTCAACAAACTCAAATCTTTATGGAAACACCCTACAGGAATATTCAACTGTTTGAGTCTATATTAAAAGTTTGTTCTAAAAGCACTAAATTATGTATTGCATCAAACATTACACTTGATTCAGAAAACATAAAAACAAAAACAATTGAAGAGTGGAAATTATCTAATCCTCCTAAGATACATAAATCACCAACAATATTTCTTATACACGCTAGATAAAGAATCAATAACTAATATAAATAAAAAAAACCACTGATTTCTCAGTGGTTTTCTTTTTTTATTAATGATTATGACCATCATGTTCATCATGATTATGACCCTTGTGAGGGTCTTCCACGCCTTCTTTAATCTCTAATAATTCTACTTCAAATATTAAAGTTGCATTCGGGCCAATATTCGCTTGTGGAATACCTCTTTCTCCATATGCTAGATTAGAAGGAATAATAAAAGTCCATTTATCACCAACCACCATTAATTGAACGCCTTCAGTCCATCCTGGAATAACTCTATTTAATGGGAATTCTACCGGCTCACCTCTTTCTACAGAAGAATCAAATATAGTTCCGTCAGTTAGCATTCCGGTATAATGAACCTTTACGGTACTTGTTGCTTCCGGATGAATACTACCCTTACCTTTATTAATTACTTTATAAGCTAATCCGCTTTCAGTTACTGTAGCACCCTTAGTTAATTCTTTCATAGCTTTCTCCGATTCTAATTTTTTAAGTTTTTCTGCTTTTTTAGATTCAGCAATAACTTCCTCAAATACTTTATTAGCATCAAAATCTTTTGCCGAACCACTTCTAATGATTTCTATAGAAACAAGAATGTCATCTTGAACTATGGAGTTCACTACATCTTGTCCTTCGATCACATGTCCAAAAACCGAATGTTTACCGTCTAACCATGGAGTTTCATTATGTGTGATAAAAAACTGAGATCCATTTGTAGCAGGTCCAGAATTAGCCATAGATAAAACACCAGCTTTATCATGCTTTAAGTCAGGATGAAATTCATCTTGGAATTTGTATCCAGGATCACCCGATCCAGTTCCTAACGGGCATCCTCCTTGAATCATAAAGTTATCAATCACCCTGTGGAACTTTAGTCCATCATAATAAGGAGTTCCTAATGCCTTTGCTGTGTTTTCCATTGTTCCTTCTGACAAACTCACAAAGTTCGCTACTGTAATTGGAGTTTTCTCATATTCTAATTCAATTAAAATATCTCCTTTTGTTGTTTTAATTTTTGCTTGCATACTGTTAATTTCTGTTTTATTAGTTTTTTCAAATTTTTTAGTTTCTTTATTCCATTTAACTTGTTGAGAATTCGCAAATTGACTACTAAATATAGCAATAGTCAAGATGAATGATTTAATAATGTTAATAGTTTTCATGTGATTTTATTTAGTTAAGTTTGTTTTATTTTCTTTAAATATTGATATTACTTTTTCTATAGTTTTATTTACCGACAACTCTGAAATGCCACCAGAAGCATTCATATGTCCTCCTCCACTAAAGTGTTTTTTAGCAATTTCATTTACTTTAAAATCTCCTTTTGAACGTAAAGATAATTTTACTACTCCTTCTTTTTCAGCAATAAAAACGGCAAATATAATACCTTTTATTGCAAGAGCATAATTTACCACTCCTTCAGTATCTCCTTTCTTAAAGTTAAACTTTTTCAATTCTTCTTCTGTTAATGAAATAATAGCAGAATTTAATTCAGGAAATATTTGTAATTTATCATTTAAACAATAACCCAGAAGTTTTGTTCTGTTTTCAGAGTAATTATCATAAATTAAATCATGTATTTTTGAATTATCAGCTCCTAAATTAATAAGTTCAGCAATAATATGATGTGTTTTTGATGTAGTAGAGGAATACTTAAAAGAACCTGTGTCTGTCATGATTCCAGCATACAGACATTCAGACACATCTTTATTAATAAGATGTTTATATTCTAAGTTTTCAATCACTTCAAACAACAACTGTGCGGTAGAACATGATTTAGGATCAGAAATAATAATATTAGCGGCCTTTGTATCTACCTCTTGGTGATGATCAATCATAATTCTAATAGCTGAAGAATTTTCTACTACATCAGAATAATCTGAAATTCTACTTAAAGAATTAAAATCTAACAAGAAAATTAGATCAGCATTGTTAGTAATTTTCTGAGCTTTTTCTTTATCCTCAGAATAGATGACAACCTGATCATTTCCTTTCATCCAATATAAAAAGGATGCGTAATCGTTAGGTGAAATAACTGTCACATTATGATTTAATTGTTTTAGAACTTCAGAAAGAGCAAGAGCGGAACCTAAAGCGTCAGCATCTGGACCTCTATGAACTGTAATTACAATATCTTTCGGATTTTGTAATAAGTCTTTTATTTCTGATATTTTTTCTTTCATGGGTCGCAAAAATAAGAATAAAAAAACTATCGGAAACATTTATATTTCATAGTTTTGCAAACCATAAATAAAAAAACACAATGAGAAACATTACATTTACAATGATTAAACCAGAAGCTGTAGAAGCTGGAAATACTGGAGTTATTTTAAACAGAATGGAAGAAGCGGGATTTAGAATTTCAGCTTTGAAAAAAGTACACCTCACTGCTGAAAGAGCAGGATTATTCTATGAAGTTCATAAAGAAAGACCTTTTTATGGAGAATTAGTAGAATACATGAGTGGAGGACCAATTATTGCAGCTATCTTAGAAAAAGAGAATGCTGTTGCTGATTTTAGAACTCTAATTGGATCCACTAACCCTGAAGAAGCGGATGAAGGAACTATAAGAAAAGAATTTGCTACTAGCCTTGCAATGAATGCTGTTCATGGTTCTGACTCTGACGAAAATGCTAATATTGAAGCTAATTTTCACTTCTCTGAAGAAGAAAGATTCTAAAATACAATTCAAACACTTACACTTAAAGATGTAGTGACTATTTTAATACAATATCTTTTACAATTTTTCTTCCGATATTCTGATTGACACTCTCAACCAGTCCTTGTTTTTGATAAGATAACTCAGATCTTAAAACAGATGAGGATAAGTGAATGTAAATAATTCCATTTTGGAAATATTTATTTGTTATATAAGCCTGAAGATTCTTTCCAAGTATAGTATTTAGTTGATCTAGAGCTTCCACCCCATCTAGCTTCTTTTTTAATTTTGGTTTCTTAGATATTTTTTTCAATATATCTTCAAGACTGTTTATTTTCTTTCTTCTTGTCATTACTAATTCTGAATGTTGAAAATAGAATATTCTGAAGATGTTTTTTTTAGTATTTCTTCACTTCTTTCTTTACTTGTATCTGTAATAAATACCTGATTAAAAGTTCCTCTTTTTACAAGTGAAATCAAACTTTCAACCCTTTTATCATCTAATTTATCAAAAATATCATCTAACAGTAAAATTGGTTTTAATCCCAATTCTTCTTTTAGAAAATCAAACTGAGCTAATTTAAGAGAGATTAAAAAGGATTTTTGCTGTCCTTGTGAAGAATATTTCTTTACAGAAGATCCTTTAAGTGTAAATAATAAGTCATCTTTATGAATCCCAACACTAGTTCTGCAAGATATCTTATCTTGTTTCAATGAATTATTTAATTGCGTTAAATAATGGTTTTCATTTAACTGACTTTTGTATTCAATATCTACTTTCTCTTTTCCACTACTAATCTCTGTATAATATTTCTGAAAAACAGGAACAAACTTTTCTAGATACTTTTTCCTTTCAGAAAAAATAACAGAACCATGCTTTACAAGTAGCTCATTATAAGTACTTAAGGTGGTCTTGTCGAAAGTATTGCCTAATAAGAAGTTTTTTAATAATTCATTCCTGTGTTTTATTGTTTTATTATAAGAAATTAAAGTTCTTAGATAAAAATTATTAAACTGAGAAATTCCTGAATCTAAATATTTTCTTCTTGAATCACTGTGTTCTGTAATCAGAGATGTATCTGTTGGGGAAACAAAAACAACTGGATAATTTCCAATGTGATCTGAGAATCTTTTATATTTTTTATCATTATTTTTTACAGATTTAGGAAAACCATCTTTTACATTACAAACTATATTTGAAAAACTATTCTCTCTAATAAAAGAACCTTTAATTGTAAAGTATTCAGAATTAAAATTAATACTTGTAGAATCGCTTGAATTAAAATAACTTTTAGTTAACGATAGATAATGAATTGCATCTAGAATATTTGTTTTTCCTGACCCATTATGACCAACAAAGCAGTTAACTCTATCATTAAATTCCCAGGAAGAATCTAAATGATTTTTAAAGTTGAGTAATCTTAGGTTTTTTAATTTCAATTTTGTTGTATATTTGCGACTTCAAAAATAAAGATTAAATGGCAAAAAAAGTAAATAAAACAGACGAACAATTTGCGAATGTTGAAGAGAACTTAAGTAAGGCGGGACTTTTTGTAGTAAAAAATCAGAAAAAATTACTGAAATTATTAGGATTTATACTAGCTGTTATCGCTTTATTTGTAATTTTTAATCAATATTACACAATTAAATCATTTTTTCCACCTAAAGTTTACTCACTAGAAACAATCAACAAATCAAACTCAGATTTGTCTCAAGCTCAGTTTAATTTTGACAGAAACTATGAAGGAGCTCTCAATGGAGACACAGTAATAAATCCAATTGATAGCTCAACAATAATAAATAAAGGTTTCAAAGATATTATCTCGGATTATCCTTATACAGAAGCTGCAAATTTATCAAATTATTATGCTGCTATTTGCCAACTAAATCTAGGGTCTAGATTGGATAGTTCTCAGTATTTTGAAGATGCTCTAATCTCTTTAAATAACCTTGAAACTGATAATGAAATGATTTCATCATTAGTAACAGGACTAAAGGGAGACGCAAATATGGAATTGGGAAACACAACTGAAGCAATGAATTTCTACAAATCAGCAGCAACTGACTATGTAAATGATCTTACTACTCCTTATTTTATGATGAAACAAGCTCATATACATGAAATAAATAAAGATTTCTCTTCAGCTCTTGAAATTTATAATACAATAAAATCAGAATATTCTGAGTCACAAGAGGGTGAGAATATTGATAAATATATTTCATCTGCATCAAACAGAAGATAAAAACCCATCATAAAGATGGCAACAACTAACAACAACTTATCAGATTACAATATGGAAGAAGTGCCTTCTTCTGAAGGTATGCGTTTTGCAATTATTGTTTCTGAATGGAATAATCATATTACCGAGAACTTATATATAGGAGCCGAGAAAACATTAATTAAATTAGGAACAAAACAGAATGATATAGTTAGAATTGATGTTCCTGGAAGCTTTGAACTAGTTTTTGGAGCGAAAATAGCTTCAAAATATAACTATGATGCTATTATTTGTTTAGGTTCGGTAATTAAAGGAGAAACCGATCACTTTGATTATATATGTAATGCGGTCTCATTAGGAATTAAGGATTTGAATGTACACGGTGATGTTCCTGTAATATTTGGAGTTTTGACAGACAACAACGAACAACAATCTATTGATAGGTCTGGTGGAAAGCACGGAAACAAAGGAATAGAAGCTGCTATTACCGCTATAAAAATGGCTGTATTAAATAAATAAAAAATAGTACAGAATATTTTTATCTGAAATAAATAAGTATAAATTTGCAAACTCAAAAATAATGGTCGCGTAGCTCAGCTGGATAGAGCATCTGCCTTCTAAGCAGACGGTCACAGGTTCGAATCCTGTCGCGATCACAAAAACCCTCCATTTGGTGGGTTTTTTGTTATCTATAAAATTAGCAATATTTCCTATAGTTTTTTGTTATTTAGCAATACAATTTTATAAATTGAGAAACTTCATCTTAAAAATACTATTCTACTGTTTATCGTTACTCCCTCTTTGGTGTTTATATTTTATTTCTGATTTTTTATACTTAGTAATTTATAAACTAATCGGATATCGGACTAAAGTAGTTAGAGATAATCTAAAAAATTCATTTCCTGATAAATTAGACTCAGAGTTAAGAAATATAGAAAAGAAATTCTATCATCACTTTTTTGATCTTATTATAGAAAGCATTAAATCAATAAGTATTTCTGAAAGTCAGATGAGGAAAAGACTTGTTTTCAAGAATATTGAGATGTTAAACAAATATTTTGATCAGAATAAATCTGTAGTACTTACCGTTTCTCATTACGGAAATTGGGAATGGGGAATTTTAGGTGTTTCCTTAACTGCAAAACAAAAAATGATGGGGGTTTATAAAACAATAAATGATAGTTTTTTCAATGATCTTATGAATACAACAAGAGGAAGGTTCGGAGCTGATTTAGTAGAGATGAAAGACTCTTTAAGGCATATTATTTCCACAAAAGATGAGTGCAAAATTATTGGGCTACTTGCGGACCAAAGTCCTGTAAAAAACGAATCTAATTATTGGACTACTTTCTTAAATCAGCAAAGCTCTGTATATCTAGGTCCAGAAAAGATATCTACTAAAATGAACTATCCAGTTTTATTTTGCAAGATACAAAAAGTAAAAAGAGGAAAATATGAATTTTATTTAGAGGAACTTTGTACAAATCCTGAAAAAACCACAAAAGGTGAAATTACATCTTTATATTTGCGAAAATCAGAACAAACAATAAACGAAAATCCGGAGTTTTGGCTTTGGACACACAGAAGATGGAAACACAAAAAATAAAAACTGCAGTTGTAATATTGAATTGGAACGGGAAACATTGGTTAGAAAAATTCTTACCAAATGTAATTCAGCATTCTAATGATGCAGAAGTAATAATTGCAGACAATAATTCATCTGATGATTC
>ENA-ORDR01000807-ORDR01000807.1-marine-metagenome-genome-assembly--contig:-NODE-807-length-15684-cov-19.918818_pt1 | contig 15684 bp, 10 predicted proteins | sample MGYA00240993_ERZ508538 | MGnify/ENA primary metagenome ERZ508538 (study PRJEB26207, sample SAMN05421999) | marine metagenome | isolation source: Monterey Bay, California, USA | place: USA:Monterey Bay... | reverse complement strand
CGTAAAGGTGGTAGACACAAGGTTTTGAGAGCAGAATAAGAAACGTTCAGTTCAAGACCCTCCTCTTCGACGCTAAGACGTGGCGAGTTGGTTGAGTGAACATTCTCCTCAAACATTTGAGGGGTTGGCAATACCCGAAAAATTACGTCAAACTTTGACTTCAGCTAGTATTTCTGCCACTCCTCCCAACTTTTTAATCACAGGGCCAGCAGGTGTTGGTAAGACGGCATCTTGGAAATTAGTAGCCAGACAAATGTTAGGGCCTGGTTGGCGCTCCACCACTCATGTTTTACAATGCCGTGATTTGGCTAGAACAAGTGGTGCGATGGCTAAATTTGAGAATTTTTTAAGGCCAGGGGGAACAGATTCATCAGATACCTTAGCAGGAAGAATGTCATTAGATGCATTCGATAGAAATATAATCTCAACAAATCCATCGGATGTGGCTCCAGCTGGTAAAGAAATAGAATTGAAAGAAGGCCAATTACCAGTAAGTAGATTGATTGTTTTAGAAGATGCCGACCATTTAGGGCATATAAGGCAAGCCTATCTTCGTAGAATGATGGAAACAGTGGGCAACGCTTCTAGATTTATTTTAGTCGCAAGAGCGCCAAGCAGAATAATCGATGCATTAAGGTCAAGGACTCAAATGATTAGAATACCTTATACTTCAAAGTCTCAATCGATAGCAACACTTGAATCGATTTGTGCAGAAGAAAAAATACCACCGAATGAAGGAGTAATTGGAGATATAGTATATGTTTGCGCAGGAAATCTTCGAAAATCCATATTCACATTAGAAATGTTGAATTCCAGAGGATTAACTTCTGATAGGGCAGCAGTACACAAACTAGTCCAAGCAACGACACTTCAGGCGGGACGCCACCTATTAGAATTAGCATTAAGGGGTAAAGTAGTTGAATGGAAATGGGAAAAACAGAACGGCAAAAATCGAAAAATTCTAACAGGGGCGATAGCTGAAGTTGATAAATTAATGAATGAACACGGATTAGATTCAGATGATGTAATTTCTCAAATACACGAAGTAGTAGTGGGAAGAAGGCTCTCTATTACAGACGAACTCCGTTGCGAAATACTAGATGCATTGGCTGATTGCGATACGAATTTAAGAAATTCCATGCATGCTCGAATCCCAATCGAACATTTTCTCCATAGAGTTGCCAAGGCAGGAAGAACTCATGGGCTGGCCTTTTCATAATGGCGGGCGATCCAGGATTTGAACCCGGGTTCTCGGCTTAGGAGGCCAAGGTGATATCCAGACTACACTAATCGCCCAGCCATGCGAGAGCATGTGCTTCAAGAAATGTAAGGGTCGCCAAAACTGCTTTTTTTGACATTATCTTCCGATGCCATCAAGGATATTGAACGCCTCGTAGTGTCGTGAAGGGCTCTCAAGTAGCATTACCAACTCCTTATGCGGCAGAACCTGAAACCAATTCAAATAAATCGAAAGCCTACTCGAAAAGAATTTCTAGAATAGATTCACAAAGAAAATTTTGGACTAAAGTTTCAACCATTAGATACATGGCTTCGATTAGGTTTTGGTTTTCAATCGCCGCTCCTGCATCGGCCGGTGTAATATTGACGAATTGGGAATATTCATCTATTGAAGTTGCAATAATATTCTTTTCAATACTCTCAATTCTTCTTTTACCTCCGCATTTCTCATCTTTATTTGCCAAAATGTCAGCCAGGCACCGACTCCAATTACGAATCGAAGGATTCAAGTCGAAGGAAGCGTATCCTGGTGTTGAAAGGATCCTTAATACTCTTCATGAGAGGGTATTAAGAGAGAGAGTAAGGCTATTCTCAGCATTTTTATCCGTATTATCCTTATTCGCAGTATGGGAAATCGAGACAGGATATGTACTTGGGCAAATATTAGTCAGTTTTTCAGTAATACTTGGCTTCATATCTTGGTTAAATACCTTCTATCTAGAAGGTTCGATTCCCATGCGTTCGAATAAGTTCCCACTTCTTTCTTTACACGCCCCTACTTTACATGAGAGTGTTTTGAATAGGGTATTAACGGATGTTTTAGTAGCCCATTTAGATCCTGAAACAGCAGGAAGTTGGGACGATTGGACAATATCATTAGAAGAAAACGTCAGAGGCGGGCACTCATCATCTGCTGCTCTGGAACATATGTTAACCGCTTTACATCTGAATGATAGAGGATTATTAACTCCGGAGGAGATGATAAGTTCGATTAAAGAAGTATACAAAATATCAGCACTAGATAAGTTGACAGACACTACTATGAAAATAAATATCGTTAGTATTCAAAGTCTCTTAGCTCACACCAGAGCGTGGCAACCGGGGTTATTTCGTTTGATAGATCGATTACATGATTCATCAAAGAATGGCGAATTAACTTTGAGTGAGAATAAATGGAGGACTGATTTGGATTTACCCCCACGTTCTTCCGATGGGCAATCAGACCTGTTTGTCATGGTCCATAACGGGAGTAATTCTGATATGACCGTAGAAGTCGAAATAGTGACAGCCCATGGAGAGCCAGAAGTTCAGACTCTCAGAGTTCCGTGTAAGAGAACTCAAATTAAAGAAGTAGTAACTTTAGATGGATTGTTAGATTCAGCCTTAGTTCTATGGATAGGGCTGGCATGGCCTAGTACTGTGTCCGGCCCACATCCGGTGCAGGTCACAATAAATGGAGACGACGGCAACACACTTTCTTCGACAATTGTACAAACAACTTTGACATCCAGCCTACACCCAGAAAGTGCAGGAGTTAGAATGGCAGATGCAGCAGAAGAAGTCCGAAGATTAGCACTTTCCGTATCTGAATAATTAATTTTCGGATACTGCCACGGGCGTCATCTTCTTGAGAAGGAATCTTTTCGAAGAGTCCGAGAGAACATGGAATCTTGGGATGTTGTAATTATTGGTAGTGGCCCAGCGGCTCTTCGCGCAGCGATAGCATCTTCCGATGCAGGTACAAAACCAATTATGATAGACAGTGGAAGTATAGGTTCTGCAACAGGAGCAGCACCAGTTAGTGGCATTGCTATTTCTTTTGATGAAGTAGACTCAACAGCTCATCGAGATGATACTATTCTGCTAGGAGGAGACTCATCGGATAAATCAGCTATAGCGAGAATATGCGGAAAAGGAATTGGCGTATTAGCGCAATTAGAAAATTGGGGGCTGGTCCTTCAAAGGCGAGACGGAGGTTTACCATTCGCTTCAACAGGAAACGGCCATACTCGCCCCAGACTAGTAGGATGTGGAGACTCGACCTCCCGAGAAGTAACAAGAATTCTCGAGGAACAAGTAATCAAAAGAGGAATAGTCAGAAGAACAGATTTACAGACATTATCTTTAGTTATGGATAATAAGCAAGTAAGAGGAATCACAGCATTGAATTCACAGTCTGGAGAGGTTTTTGCAATACAAGCAAAAGCAGTAATTTTAGCGACAGAAGGATACCAAGGACTTTGGTCTGATTTATCAGAAGGACCAGGTACAGGGTCAGCACTGGCTGCCTCAGCTGGCATTAAACTTCGAGGTGTGTCAAACATTCCCAAGCATCAACTAACTGTTCGAGGCACGAATCTCCATCTACCTATCGATATTCTTAGTGCAGGGGGGAGATATAGAACAGAGTCCGGGCAAGATATAATTCCTGGCGAAAATATGACAGATGAAGACTGCGTACTGGATTTAAGAAGTCTAGATTCAGATGCCCAAGTATGGTATGCCCAGACCATCCGTAGGGTCGAAGAAAGAACAGGATTAAATCCATTATTAGATGTTATACCACTTACAGAAACGGTAGCGTTTACATTAGGGGGCGCTCCAGTTGATGAGAGAGGCAGAGTCACTTTCAAGTCTGAAACTATGTGGTTCACAGGCCTCTATGCGGCAGGGCGTTCTGCAAACACTGGAATGCATGGCGAAGGTTATTTGTCAGGAAATTTACAATTGGAAGATCTAGTTACAGGAGAGGCAGCGGGTAGCGATGCCGGAACATGGTCTCAAACAGTACAGTTTGGCGGAAGCGAGAAAATATCCAAAGAATTAACCAAAACATCGAATAAAATTGATAAATATTATTCTTCAAACGGCCCGTCAGTTGGGGAAATTTCAAAGAAAGTTTCAGCAATAGCAAAAAATATCGATAGTATTAATCAATCTACATTATCTTCCATCAAAGAGCTTAAGAAAATTCAGATAGGGTTAACAGATGATTCCAAGGCAATGAATACCGAACTCCTTAGAGCAATACAAATAAATGCAGTATTTAGTATCCTAGAATCAGCAGCAATAACCTAAAGCATTAATTGAGGGAAAAAATGCGTTTTTTCAATATGGCGGGTATCGCAGAAAGTGGTTCGGCCGTTAGTTTATTCTTCATTGCTATGCCGTTGAAATATATTGGTGGAAATGAAATCCTAGTCGAGGTCATAGGACCAATCCATGGATTTCTTTGGATAATCTATATTGCCTTGCTTGGTATCGGATATATTCGAAAAGAATGGAATATCCGTGCTGTGATTTTAGGTGGATTCCTTTCAATTTTACCCGGGGGCCCTATTTGGTTAGAGCGACGAATTCAAAATGAAGAGTATCTCCCTTCAATAACCTAAAAATCAACTAATTAACCGGTGTATTCTCAACTAGATACTAATTCGACGTCACGTGACAGACCCTAGCAGCGCCCCTGAGATTCTCCCAGAATTATCAGCAGCAGCACACAACTTTAATCGAAAAAAGTTAGAAAAAGCCCCGTACAGTCTTGATGGCACTCACCCTGGTAACTACTTTTTTGGACAAATATTTCGAATAATGATTTCCTCAGGTACTTCAATAATATTCCGAACCTTTGAATCTGATAAGATTCCTTCAAATCCAGGAGGTAGAATTTCAGTGGCAACCCATATCAATGGATTGGTTGATGCTGGCGTGATGATCAAGACACAAAAAAAACGCATCATCTCTCTCGGACGACACGATTTAATCACAGGACCAATTATTGGCTGGTGGTCACGTAGAAATGGTGCACAACCTGTTCTAAGAAAAGCAGAGGTAGAGGCTGGATTAACAGATCCTGAATTTGCTAGAAAAATCAATGATAGAAGTATGTTGACAATTGCTAATTGCCTGGCTGGAGGGCACGGTGCAGTAATAATGCCCGAAGGGAAATCCCATCAAGATTCAAAATTACATGCATTGAGGACCGGGGCAGCTCGCGCAGGTTTAGTTGCGGCAGCAATAGCCAATGAGAGAGGAAATCCTCCGCCAGTAATCCAACCGACGGGGCTTCATTGGAGGACACATTACTGGTTTAGAACCGGTTGTTTTGTAGAGTATTCGAAACCAATTGATATAAATTTAGTTTTTGACAAGGAAGAATCAATCAAATTAGCGGCAGGAGAATGGATTGAACCTCCATCTTCTGCAGTTCATGATTTGAAAGACCAAATGTTTAACGCAATTTCTCCCTTAACTCCTGATTCTCCTGATTGGGAAACATTCAGAGCGTTGAAATTGATTGCTAATCTCAAGGCTATAGATAATCAACAACCCTTTACTACACTTCGTGAAGAAGTACTCTCGACAAGAAATATAAGGGACGATAATAAAGAAAATTCTGATTTCGAAAAGATTCTTCCCGAAGCAATTGAAGCGGCCGAAATCCTTCATTCGCATAACCTCGATTGCAGTTCAATAGGGTTAGATTATAAATTGAAAAAATTAAACCCAAAGTCCCGAATTAGGGCAATAACTGGTATATTATTGATGAGCCTCACACTAATTCCCAGCATACTGGGTTCCGGAATCCAATCAATTCTTGCTCGATATATGGCAGAAAAAAGTGATGAAGGCCAAGATGCAAGGACTACATATTTCTTTTTAGCTGGAATATTTTCTCCGATATTCTTTTGGCCATTAATGTCTATTTTATTAATTGCTATATCCGATCTAAACTTACTTTCAACCCTGGGTGTCTTTGCAGTTATATGTACTATTTTTACTTTCTACTTTTCCTCATTAATATTTTTACGAGGGTATGATCTTTGGTCGGATTATAGTACGGCAATAATTAGAGCCAAATTATCTAAATCCGAAGCCGGTGTAAGATTTGAATTACTGATTAAGAATTTGAATTCACAATTAGGACTTCTCATATAGGGTGGCGGTAATCAGTGACTATGGATGAGACGGGGGCCGCTGATGCTATTAGAAAATGGCTCAGTAGTGAAAAACTAGAAACAAGAGAGGTAAAAGACCCTCAAAACTTCCTTCATTTACATGTCCGTTATCCTCCTACAAAGGCCGCACATGTATTCAATATCGTTATACCTAAAAATAGAAATTTAGTATTGATATATTCTATAACTCGCGTAGATGACGGACAACAATCAGAAATGAAAGATCATTATTCTACAGATCAACATGGTTGGGGAACTTGGTTGCATGATACTAGAATTCTTCTAACTCAAGCAGATTTAGACTGGGTTCTCCATATAGGGAAAAAAGATGAAACACCAGGTCCCCTCCAAGCCTTCAATCTTTCAAGACCGATTTGGTTTGATGGGCTAACTCAAAATGAATTTATGCATACAATGAGACATGTTTGGCTGACCAAATTAGCACTTATTCACAAGATTAAATTTGGATACGGGCCAGGAATCGGTAAACCTGGGCCAGTAGATGATTGGATTTCTAAGAAGTTAGAAAAGACCTCTAAAACTTCTTCAATAGATGAAGAAAAAATGAATATTGATATTGATGAAACAGGTGGATTTGGTCGAAGTTTCGATAGGGACGAATGGGCATAATCTCCATCTTATTAATGAATTCAAAAATGACCCGAGAGGGTCGAGGTTAAGTATAGTGAATCGTCAAAGCAAGTCGTTACAGCGTTAGCTGGAGTGAGAATCATGAATAGGAACAAGGAAAGAACTAGCGTAATGATAGTTACATTGATGTTAATGAGTTTATTTGTCGCAATGGCTGCACCACAAGTCACTGCAAGCGAAGTTGTACTTACAGATGCAGTCCAAATAGTCAATGGAGGCGCTCAAAATGATCGAATGGTCGCACTTGACTCTGACTCGGAAGGAAACGTCCATTTCGTTTGGAGCCGAAATACTCAACACCTGTATTACAAATTAGTAGACGCTAGAGGCGAGACACTAATTGAAGCCACACAAATTTCTAATGCCGGTCAAAGTAGAGCATGGCATCCAGATATTGCAATAGATGATAATGATAGAGCACATATTGTTTGGGCGGATCGAGCAGGAAACTGGGCTATCAAATACACAGTAATCGACCCATCTCAAGATGATCTTGATGGCAGTATAGCCATTGATGCATCGATTTCAGTAATTGATGATTTTGAAGTATCTCGCCACACACAAAATAGAGACTGGCCCGCAGTCGATACAGATTCAGAGGCAAATGCGCATATTGTTTGGGAAGATTCTTATGAAGAATTAGACAAATATTACCAACAGCCACAGATTTACTATGCAATGATAGAAGCTGACGTCGTCGCTAGAACTGCAATAGTGGCGGTGGATGAAACATTACTGACACCTATAATTGGGCACAAAGGACACCCAGATGTAGCCGTAGATCTTGACGATTATGTTCAAGTTGTTTGGGACGATACCCGTGGAGGTAAGGTAGAAATGGTTGTTCCAATCGATACTTCAGGTTCAATGAATGCAGAATGGGCGGATATGTGCGCTGTGTTTTATGGAGGATCATTTGCTAGTGGCTATAATTTTGAAGGACTTAAACCAATGCTTGAGAGAGCGAATATGACGGTTTATGAGACACTTTACGCATTAAGTGGAAACTGGCCATCAGCTGCAACCAGTGGAAACTGTGCTGCCGCATATGCAACAGGCGGTAGCGGAAACCAAGGACCGAGAACAACGGCTCTAGGAATACAACCGAATGATGATTCAGGCGGTATACGCGAATTAACAGAAGTTGTGTATTCGAATGGGGCGATAGATCTTCCACAAGATGGTGGATATTACAGTGAGTTTTGGGGCCCTGCCTCAACTTGGGCTTGCTTTTCTTGGCATGATAATCTAGGAAATGTCCCAGGCAATCCTCCAACAATGCTAGACCATAAATGGAACCCCAACGCTACAAAAATTGTAATTCCCATTTCTGATGAAGGCCCATATGGAGGAGATCCAGCAGGAGATTCTGACGACACCCAGTCGATATTAGAAGCGCATAATGCATGCGTTAATGCAGGAATTATTCCGATTCCACTAATGGCCGCAGGATTTGGCAGCGGTTCCACAGAAGTAGGTTCTCACATGATGGATTTAGCACAATGCCCTAATGGTTTTACAAGTCTGAATTCTAGAACGTGCAGCGGCGCAACATTAGCGCTTACTAATGCCGAAGGTATGATGTACAGTTTCCCAACAGGTTCCGCTAATCAAGCAGAAATGCAATTAATGGTCGAAGCATTAGTTTATCTATCGACTAATAATTCTAGAGAAATTTTCCTTACAGTTCTTGACCCTCTTGGCCTATTAGAATCTCCTTCTCCAGGTTGGAGTAAAGGTGACTCGGGAACTTTTGCAGATGAGAACACAGATTCATATTATGAAGATCTAGGTGCTTCACCAGATGCACTTGGTTACGGGCATTTAGTAGTCGTTAATGATACTAGAATTACATTAAACGATGCATATAGTTTACATCCGGCAATCGCAATTGATAATTCGGGCAATACTCACTTAACTTGGATGGACGGTAGAGCCTATGGTTTCGATATTGATGTAAATTATGAGATATATTATACACGTTTGAGATTAAGTTCCGCGGGCGCATGGGATGGCGTTAGCGAAGGTCTTCCTTCCTTTGCTATAAAACAAATAGCGGATGCCGCGATATCTAATGTCGAAGGTTATGAAGGCATAGCTCCTGACAGGCCATTTAGTGCAAACTCACACATGCCTTCTATACTAACAGATTCATTCGACAATGTTCATTTGACGTGGCTTGATAATTATAATGGCACACAGGGAGAGACACTAATGTATTCCCGTTTAAATCATACAAATAATGACTATCCTTCAGGCTTCCCACTTAATTCGATAGCATCTTCCATCTTCGATCCGTGGGAATTGATTCCAATTACTGAATGGCAGTCTGATAAATTAGGGCCGAACTCACCAGCTCTTCCAGAATTAGGGCAACCCCCTGCCTTTGCTAATGACATGGGAAGTGGGGCACACGTAGGTTGGTCAGATACAAACAAATGTAGCGATGAAAACAACGGGGGCTCTTACACATTATGCTATGTTCATATCTTAACTGGATTAGTAGATGTATCTCTATCTGACTCAGAGACGTTTTATCATACTATAGAGCCAAGCGAACAAACCACGTACAATATGACAATTTCTAACCCTACTCCGGGCCCAGCTGATTTAGTTGCAGATATATTTTCATTAGCAATAGAGGGAGTACCAACAAATTGGAGCGCTAGCATATTCTTCGCTAGTAATCACACACCAATTTTTGATTCTACACCCGTCTCTCTTCAGGGAGGTGAGGCAATTTCGTTGTACATGAGGGTGCGTGCACCTACAATTTATCAAGCAAACGAAGATGAGTTAGCTTCAATTAAGGTAGCAGCAATTTCATATAAAGATCCAGCGATAAGAGACGAAGCAATAACATTGACTCTGATGGATGTTGTCCATGGTATTGAATTAGACACGAGTCATTTCCAAGCAGATGTTGAACAAGGGCAACAGGCAACATTTTCAATTTCCATAACTAATACTGGGAATGTGTATGATACCTTTGCTTTTTATGACCCAACTACTTTGGAGGGACAGACAGAATGGGCATTACCTTTCGGTTGGGGAATCAGCTTCCCCACTTCGTTATCTCTAGATCCTGGTCAGTCAATGACTAGAAATTTACAGATAGATGTTCCCACGTCACAAGAACCAGGCACCTTTGTTGTGTATCTGAAGGGCTGGTCGACTGGCGAACCGGTGTTATCTGTAGACAAAGGTACTTTTGATATTCTTGAATTATGGGTGAATGTTTCAATTAAGAGTACTGGTAATATTGTATTTGAGTTGGGAGACACAACTCAGTACGTATTGCCTGGAGAATGTTCTGAGTTCGAAATCGACGTAACAAAGCATTTTACTCCTGGTCATTTAGTATTCACGACCCCCGGCGGCCCCGATGAGAAGCCAGATGAAGTTTCAGAACAAACGTGGAGATTTGATCATTGGACTGTAAATTTGGACTTTTCAGAAGCGCCTGGAGGAAATAGTATCCCAACGGATTCACCTAGATATTGGTCTGTGGTTGATATGCCATACAAGGTCACAGCAGAAATGTGTGCCCCCTACAATGCAACAGCAGGAATAGGAGACTCTGTAACGGTCAAAGCAACTCTAGATGGTGCTCCGAAAGTTAGGGATTCTGTTGTTTTAGTCACAAATGTTATCCAAAGATATGATCTAGATGCCACAACTGAAACTATCCTATCGCTGTATCCTGGGCAAGAATACCAACTTGACACTACAATAGAGAATACAGGTAATGGGGCTGATCGTTATGATATGGCTATTAGCTCAATAACCGATCAAGATGGCAACTCAGATGTTTGGGATATTGTAATCCCACGCATATTATTCCAAGAATTAGATCGCGATGAATCTCAACAAATACCTATTATGATAAATGTTCCAGAGCAAACATTAGCAGGGCAATATACTGTAGTCATTGAGATCCTTAGTGAAGAAACATTCGAAGGAAGCAAGATTAGAGATTTAGTTACCTTGCAAATAGAGGTAGTCGAGTTCCATGATATGAGAATAACCATTGACCCTACTGTTGAAAGTCGAATAAAGACAACAGCTCCTGGAAGAGTAGTTAGATTTACGATGAATGTGACTAACTTCGGAAACGTAGCAGACCAACCTACTGTACACAATCATACTGTTGACGGATCAGGTTGGGACACAGTACCTGGACTCAATACTCTCAGTCTATGGGAGATTAATTATGCATTATTGGAAGGATTCGGTTCCGAATATCCAATAGAGCGCCCGTGTGTAGTGCTTATGGTAGGCGACCCCGAACCAGCAAATGGATGCTTTAAAGATTCCAAAGGAAGGATAACATTGCCAGAAATGCCATCATACACTACATTACAATTAGTTGCAATAGTAACAATAGATCCTTCAGCCGCATTAGCAGATAGAGAGATAGGAATCAAGTTAAAATCCAGTTTCGGTAATTCTGAAGCAGGTGGAGATTTTGACGAAACTCCAGTTTGGACAGATTCTTGTACAATTGATATGAATGAAGACGGTTTCCCAGATAACTACCGCCCAAATTGCGATACCAACGAACAAGTCTTAGAATTAAGATTAAGGGCACCTGATTTGCGTATTCAACGAACTATCGTAGGAGATACGAAAGGAAACGTAGGTGATATGTTACCTGTCAGTGTTGAGATCGTAAATGAGGGCAACTCTCATGCTACAGATATTAACATTATTTTGTGCGTTGATCAGTCGGTTAGTTCGATAAAGAAGGATGGGTGTGATGAATCCAATGTTGTATATCGCCAATTAATCGAAGCGATAATGCCAACATCGGAAGGAGATTCGCCACCCCTTATCACTCTGTTATATTTAGTTGAAGCAGGAACACATGAGGTAGTAGTTGTAGTCGACCCAGACAATATAATCGTAGAAACCGATGAACGTAATAATTACGAATCCGTTGGAGACATGGGCTCAAATTATGGAGCACTTGACGTTGGAGTCGAACTCATAGCCACCTATTCGGTACCTGCAATAATTTTAGGAGCAACATTTGCCTTGGTTTCTGTAGCTGGAGTAGTTATGTATGGTCGAAGGATGGAAGCACTGGATAGATTTGCTGAGAAGAGCAGTATGTTATCAAATCAAGATGATGACTCAGACTTGGAATTTTAGTTGAAATAAAAGAAGAAAAAGAGTTAGCTAATAAAGATTAGCGAACTAGCCACCAAGGCAGCGGTGTATCTTTATTTATTGAAACGAAATTATTTCCGTTGGTTACGAAATCTTTCATTAAACGATCTCGTATATTCTCCATTATTTCATGCGCATCAGAAGGTTGAATTCGTATATTCTGTGAAAAAACATCTAGATCCAAAGGCCTTCGGGGATGTGTCATCATTTCTCTTGCCATTATTCTTTCTTCATAAGATTCTGAATTTTCAGATACGCCTTTAGAGGCTTTATTCATAACTTGTTGATGTAGGGCAATAATAGCATCTCTTTGGTCATCAATTTTTTCTAAGACTGAGTCTAATTGAGAAAGTAGATTCATTGCTTCTGACATTGGTAATTTTCTCCTTGTACCTAAACGGTCAATTAATGAATCCAGTTCAGTTGGTAATTTATTAGATAATCTCATTGGACCACCAGCCGGCATCTTTCTATGCTCTGCTCTGAATAAATCTGGGCCCAGATCAAGCCTTAAAGAAAATGATTGATTTACTTTATACATCTTTTTAGGTGGTCCGCCCTTCTCAGAAGGGACAGTCTCAGAATCGATAAAACCTGCTTTTTCTAATATTTTTATGTGTTTCATCACTGCCTGTTGACTTATTTCTAATAATTCAGAAAGTTGCAATGGGTAATGTGGCTCCTTAACTAAATGCCTAAGAATATCTCTTCTTGCTCTATTCTCAAGGATATCTATGGCCTCATCAAAGTCCACCATTACTTACCAACCCGAAGTTGGGTAGTAGGCTGACATCTAAAAACCCAACTTATATTTCTCAAGAAAGAAATTACTAACCTTCATCCCATTTTTTCCACTTATTTTCGGATTCTTCTTCCGAAAGTTCGGCTTTATTATTTTTCAACTCAGGGATAGTATGATATTTTTCTTCGGCAATCTCTGATTCAATATTATCACTAGAAATAAATGGCTCGGGAATTTCTTTATCTGTAGTCTGATTATGCGCCTTAAATAACTCATCTGTTGTCATAATAGTTCCTTGAATCATAATATTTTTTCTCGGATCTCGTTCTCCTCTTTTCCATAAAACCAACACCCCAATCAAAGTAACAATACCCAGAGGAAAGCCCAAACAGCAGCTAACCATAGAAATCATAATCCAACCATCTGAGAATAAACTTGACTGAATCTTAAAATCATCAATTAACCAAAGCGTAGTATTTCCTTCATTTACTATACTATATTCACCATTATCTTTAATCTCAAAAACCCTGATAGGAACATATATCAAATTCCCTTGAGAATCAGGCCTCTTATTGATTGACTCAATTAGGCCCGGTTCTTTTCCTTCTATTTCTACTCCTTCTGAATCAGTTAATTTTAGTTCCGGAGATGAATCGTTACCGTCTATTCTGAGAGCCATATAGTATCCAATTGTAGATAAATCTACACTCCCTTGCTCTCCAGCTTCTAATTTAATGATATAATTTTCTTCATTATCAATATCCATTTTATTAATGATATTTTCAGTTGATTTCCAATAAGAGGCTACAAACACTAAAATTAGAACTAAGGAAATAGCCGTCAACCGCTTAATCCAGAGTTTTGCACGCGCCCCCATAATTACGAGCAGCGGGCATTATCATTTCAGATTTGGCTATCAATAGGCTAAACCGATATCGGCTAATTTCTCTGGGAGATAGGTATCAGTTACGAAATCAAGCCCATACTTAGCGAGCGATTGCTGTTCCGCCTTTTTACCGATTTCCTTCATTAAATTTATTTGATCTTTCCAATATCCAGTATTAAATCGAGGGTCAGTTAATTCCGAGTCTAATGCGCCTAAGTCTTGCTTAGTTAATTCATCGCTAGGTAAATCATATGCTAAAATATCATCAGCAGTAATTCCCAAATATGTCGCTTCTTTTGTTGCTAGATATTCCGAGATGTGAGCAGTTTTAATGGCCCCATATGCAATACTTGCAAATATCCTAAATGACCAAGGGTCGCAATCGGCGAATACAAGTATTGGTTTATTCCACTCTTGACTCATTCTTTTCATGATTCTTCTCGTAGATCTTGCGGGTTGGCCCTTTAGATGAATTAGAGCACATCTAGCTTCTTCATCAAATCCATTTTCTACAAGTCTATCGAACATTCCTCCTGTTTCAATAGCCATTATAAAATCAACATCTTCATCAATCAAAGTCAATTTTTCTGATTCTACATTATATGGAACTCCATATCCAGAATCTCCTACATCGTCTCTACAATTTATCCTCATCCAGTCGCCCTTTCGATTTCTTTCTTCAAAAGTAACATTACCAATTATTCTAGCGCCATCTTCCTCCGGCCTTAGTTTGAAATCTTCTCGTAGACACTTTGTAACGATTTCTAAATCTTCAGCTAAATTATTACTTTCGTTCTGCGAACCAAATTTACCATGCCCCCATCCTTCACTGATATAGTACATTTCTCTTAATGTAGAAGATTTTCCGGAGTCAATCATTTGCTCAATAAATTCAGTAACGTGCAAAGAACGAAGTAATTGTCTAGCCGAACCTAAACTAGTTGCATCCCTTGTACTCTTTTTCTTACCGTACTTATAGACCCCTAATTTATTATCAAAACCAATATTTGTTTTCGCTCTAACTGGTAAGGTCATAGATGGAGGAACTCCCTTTTCCATTTTATTATGCATCTCTGCAGCAATTCCTTTCAAAGCTTCTTTGACTTCTATTTTTGACTTTCTTTGCCCTATTTCGCTCATACTTCATCCTCCTCAAATTTACTAAAAATATCTATTTTTTCTGGATCCTCATTACTCTCTGTAATTACTTGTATGGTTTTTTCTTTATCGATATCAGGGGCCATATTATTTACATCATGAATTTCTTTTCGTACAGCACTCAAAGCCTCAGTCTTACGAATTTCTTCCAGTATCTTCTCATCTATTTTCGTGGCTCCAATGATATCCCCATTGCCTCTGAAAAATATATCTGTATCTGTCCAATCGCCTTTACTAAGTCCAGAAAGCGCTATGTGGATAGTTGTTGATGTACCAGGATTCAAAGTATCTAAACGCCAAGCCCAAATCCCTCTTGCCTCTTTTCTTCCACCATTTGAATTTTCTACGATTGAAACGGTATCATTTTCCGGCCATTTAAGCAGTATTGTATACGCCCTTGCCCTAGCCGTATAATTGAAAATTTTAATTGAACAAGTAGCTAATTTTTTTTCCTTGTCCCACCCTAACTCTTCTTCACAAAATACTGCATTCATGATTTGAGTTATTACGGGCGCCAAGTCTGGTTCCTCCCTCCCTAATATCTTCGAGGTTTTCTTTGCGATTTCTGGTAATATAACATTAACCAATTCAAATTTCTCTCTCGCTTTCTTTCTTTGAGTATTTTTCTTTAGATGATTTTTCAAACCCCTTCCTACTTCCAAAAGACCTTTCCTAATCTCTGCAGAAACTTCTTCATTATCTGAGACTGCTTCCTTTGCCTCACTAGTAAATTGAACATTAGTCGAAGCCAAATGTATCAATACAGCTGCCGCGCCTTTAGGTAAGCCCTTTCCACCTGGATGATCTAGTCCATATTGCTTCCAATTAATAGACTCAATTGCTTTGGTTAATGCACATCCACCTTGTTGATACATTAG
>ENA-ORDR01000796-ORDR01000796.1-marine-metagenome-genome-assembly--contig:-NODE-796-length-15774-cov-6.916099_pt1 | contig 15774 bp, 22 predicted proteins | sample MGYA00240993_ERZ508538 | MGnify/ENA primary metagenome ERZ508538 (study PRJEB26207, sample SAMN05421999) | marine metagenome | isolation source: Monterey Bay, California, USA | place: USA:Monterey Bay... | reverse complement strand
GTTGGACCTATAACTATAGCAGCCACAAAGACAGTTACTGTTCCTTCTGGACAACGATGGGTGATATTATAATATGACTTCAAAAATTAATGCATTAACAGGTTCTGGCGGAGTAGCTATTGATGGAGATGCTTCTGGAATAATAGAACTACAATCTAATGGAACTAAAGTAGCAGAAGTAAGTGCAGCAGGAGTTCTATCAGCTAACTCTGGATATGGTTCAGTTGCACCAGTATATGGTGTAAGAGCATGGGTAAGTTTTAATGGTACAGGCACAGTAGCTATTAGAGGTAGTGCCAATGTAAGTTCTATTACAGATAATGGCACAGGAGATTATACAGTTAATTTTACCACTGCTATGCCAGACACTAACTATGCAGCAACTTTTACTCCACAAGATGGAACAGCAGGTACTGCTATGGTAGGTGGTTGTACTCATACCAAAGCTGTAGGTTCAGTTAAATGTTGGGCGGCTTATGTTAGCTCAACACAAAACAAAACTTTGTATGATACTGATGATAATAATGTAGTTATAATGAGGTAGCTATGATAATAATATATGAGCAAAATAATAAAGCAGTAGTTATTCATCCTACACAAGAATGGTTAGCTAATAATACAATAGAAGATTTAGCTAAAAAAGATGTACCTAAAGGTGTTAAGTATCACATTGTAGAAGATACAGTTCTTCCAGAAGATAGAACATTTAGAGATGCTTGGGTTCTTGATGAAGATACTATAAAAATAGATGCTGAAAAACAAGCAGTAATACAAACTAAACTAGATGCAATGGAGAACGAATAATGGCTAGCATAGTATTAGCAGGAAGTTCAAGCGGAACGCTTACAGTTGCAGCACCAGCTGCGGCAGGAACAAATACATTAACATTACCTGCTGAAACAGGAACATGTATAACATCAGGCACAGCAGGAGCACCTGGTAATACAGGGACTATTTTACAAGTAGTAACTGTTCAACCAGATACAGGGTTAGTTACTTTTACATCAACATCTTTTGCAGAAGTAGATTCTGATTTAAGAGTTGCAATAACACCTAAAGCATCAGATAGCACACTAATAGTTACTTGTAATTATCTTTTTGGTGGTAATAATGGAACTCAAATGGTTGCAATGAAACTATATGATATTACAAATAGTACAAATGTTAATACTTCTGCTTTAGGAAGTAAACAACAATGTAATTCTTCAGTAAGAGATATGAGCTATGATGTAAATGATGGGGTTCAAATGCAACTACAAGCACAAACAACTTCTGGTTCAACTGTTGCTAGAACTTATGGTATGTATGCAAAATTAGAAGCAGCAGCAACAAGATACTTTTTTGCTAACTTTAGCGATACAGGTGCATTAGGTTATGCAAAACCATCAATAACAGTTATGGAGGTAGCAGCATAATGAAAGCTATACATACACTATATCCTGAAACAGCAAAATCTAAAGTTAAAAGTGATACTGAAATGTATGCTTGGGATAAAGAGGGAAAAGAAATTGAATTAGATTTAGATGCTATTAATAACTGGGTAGACCCTGAAGAATACAAATATAAAAGACAACAAGAATACAAACCATTAGCTGAACAACTAGATATGCAATACCATGATGTACAAGATGGGACAGAGACATGGCTTGACCATATAAAAGAAGTCAAAGCTAAATACCCAAAGGGAGATAGGTAATGGCTTATAAACTAGATGATAAAACACTTTGTGTTGGACAAGCATTTTCAATTGGTGGTAACAACTATCCTAAAAATTGGTTGCAGCTATCAACACAAGAAGATAGAGATGCACTAGGTATTACATGGGAAGATGACCCTGTAAGAGCTGATGACAGATACTACTGGAATGGTGAACTAGATAATCCTAAAGCAATGGAAGATGTAAATGCAGTAGATGAAGATGGTGTTGCAATTATGGACACAAATACAGGAGAGCAATTAGTAACACATGGTTTAAAATACCAAATGACACAGCAAGTAAATCAATCAGCAGGTTCTATACTTGCACAAACTGATTGGTATGTAATTAGAAAAACAGAAAGAGATGTGGCTATCCCTAAAGATGTTGTTGCTAAAAGAACTCATGTAGTTGCTGAATCAGATAGATTAGAAACTGCTATTGCAGGTGCTAAAAATGTAGAAGCATTAATTACAGTAATGAATGAACAGAACTGGGAGAATGAATAATGGCATTATCAATTAACGGAAACGGAACATTAAGTGGGGAAAATATAACTAACTCACTTAACCTACAAGTCAATGGTCAAGGCTTTTCTCCTACACTTACACTGACTGATGCTGCTACTATTAATTGGGACACAGACTCTGGACAGGTAGCAAAGGTTACATTAGCTGGAAACAGAACTGTAGCTGCACCAACCAATTTAGAAGATGGTGCTTTCTATAGCATACAAGTAACTCAAGATGGCACAGGATCAAGAACTTTAGCATGGAACGCTATATTTAAATGGAATGCAGCAACTGCTCCTACTTTATCTACAGCAGCTAATGCAGTTGACTTCTTTAACTTCAGGTCTGATGGGACAAATCTCTACGAGCAAGGTCAAACTCTAGGAGTTTCATAATGCCATTATTAGTCGGAGCAGCAGCTAACAGTGCTACTGGTGGTTATAAAATAGACAACAGTCTTATCATTAATAGTGCAGATGATGCTTATTTAAACAGGTTACCTACTGTCGCAGGTAATCGTAAAACATGGACATGGAGCTGTTGGGTTAAGCGTGGGAAACTAGGCGTTACACAAGGAATAATGGGTTCTGCACAAGGTACCTCTACTTCCTATTTTGATACTGTTTACTTTGACACAAATGACAAGTTATATTGTCGTTTTAGAATTCCAGGTTCTGGTGACAAGATGTATAGAGTAACAACACAAACATTTAGAGACACATCTGCTTGGTATCATCTTGTTTTTCAATATGATACAGATGGCAAAACAGCTTCACCAGATAACTTTAAAATGTATGTAAACAATGAGTTAATTACATCTTATGCGACCACCTACGGGACACTTACAACTGACTGGGAATCATTCTGGAATGGGTTGTACACACAAGTAATGGGTAGAAGAAGTTATACTCCAGCTGGTACTTATCTTGATGGCTACATGGCAGAGGTAAACTCTGTAGATGGACAAGCATTATTACCATCAGACTTTGGTGAATATAATGAAGATAATGGTGTATGGCAACCTAAAAAATACACAGGCACATATGGCACTAACGGATTTTATTTAAAGTTTGATGATAATACATCTACTACTACATTAGGAGAAGATTCTTCAGGTAATGGTAATGACTTTACATTAACTAACATGGCTACAACAGACCAAGTACTAGATAGTCCTACTGAGAACTATTGTACATTAAATCCTTTAGACTTTCAAAGAGCAGGTTGTACTTACTCTGAAGGTAATTTAAAGGCAGCTTGGGCATCAGACACAGGATTAAATACAGGAACAATAAATATTCCAAAAACTGGGAAATGGTATTGGGAAGTAGTAATGCCTACTGGTCAATCATATCAATACCTTTCTTTTGGAATAGTAGGAGATAAAGAAAATGTTAATACAAATGCCTATTTGGGTAGTGTAACTACAGGTTATGGTATCTATGCTGTTAATGGAACGAAACTTGTTGCAGGAGTAGCCTCTACTTATATGGCTGCAGTAGCTCAAGGTACAGTTATGACTATTGCTTATGATGCTGATTCAGGTTCTTTATATATAGGTGCAGGAGGTTCTTGGGCTAATGGTAGTGGTGCTACTAACCAAGCTTTTGGAACTGCTACTGCTGTAGTTACAGGACTTACTGAAGAACAATCAGTTGCCTTTGCTTTTAATACAGGAAATTATGTAGCTAACTTTGGACAGAAACCTTTTACTTACACACCACCTACAGGATACTTAGAATTAAAGAACTCTAATCTACCTGACTCTGCTATTGAAGATGGTACTACTAATTTTAATACTGTTCTTTATACAGGTACTGGAGCAATTCGCAGTGTTACAGGTGTTGGGTTTCAACCAGATTTTGTTTGGGGTAAAGCTAGAAGTGTAGCTTATTCCTCTAACTTGTATGATAGTGTTAGAGGTGCAACTAAATATATGTACTCTAATGCTACTTCTTCAGAAGTAACTGAAGCTGACTCATTAACATCATTTGATTCTGATGGTTTTTCTACAGGTGCTAATGCAGGTGCAGGTATTAACTACTCTGGCGTTTCATATGTAGCTTGGAATTGGAAGGCAAATGGTACAGGAGCAACTAATGAAGATGGGTCAATAACCTCTACAGTATCAGCTAATACAACAGCAGGGTTTAGTATTGCAACATGGTCATCCCCTGTATCTAATGGCAGCACAATCGGACATGGTTTGTCATCTACTCCAGAACTATTGATATTAAAAAGCCGTGCATCTACTAGTGCGTGGGGTATATTTGCACCTACTATTCTTGGTAATAAGTATTTATATTTTACTAGTTCAGCTGGTAATACTAACTCAAGTTATACACCAGGTCTATCAAACACATTAATGACTGTGCCATATTATACTTATTATTTTGGTGGACCAGCTAATAGTGGTACTAATCTCTGTTACGCATTTCATTCAGTAGAAGGCTACAGTAAGATTGGTAGCTACATAGGTAATGGTAATGCTAATGGTCGGTTTGTATACACAGGGTTTAAACCTAAAATGGTTATAATTAAAAGTTATACTGGTGGTTTTGATTGGGTAATTCTTGATACTGAAAGAAATCCAGAAAATTTAGTGCATGATGTTTTATATCCTAGCCTTGCTAATGCAGAAGCAGATGCAACTACTTATGCTTCTTTTGATGCTGTAGCTAACGGATTTAAATTACGCAACACTCATCAATATACAAACTATAATAACTATAATTACTTATACATGGCATTTGCCGAGAACCCTTTTAAAAACTCAACAGCGAGATAGGATAAATAATGTTTGGAATAAGTGCATTTTCAGAGTCTCCATATAGTTCTTTAGCAGGTAAAACATTAATTGGTTCTGGATCTATAAGTGCAACTGCAACACTAACAACAGATGGATTTAGAATAAGACTTGGTGATGCAAGTGTTAATGGTCAAGCGACTGTTAGTGTAGAAGCATCTAGCTCCACTGTTACAGGAAATGCTAGTATTAGTGGAATAGCAAACTTACAAGCAATAGGTGGCTTTATAGTAGATTCAAGTGGTAGTATAAATGGTTTCGCTACTTTAACTGCTGATGCAAATGCAATATTGGCTGGTAATGCTTCAATATCTGCAACAGCAACAGTAATAGCTGATGGACATATTCAAGGAAATAATTGGACAGTAGTTCCAGTAACTTTAAACACATGGAAAAGGATAGGATAATATGAGTCGTGATAAAATATCAGAATGGTCGCCAACAGCAGGTTCTAATACTGATGTAGGTGGAATTAATATTAACGAGGGTTGCCCTCCTGCTACCATTAACAATGCCATAAGAGAAATAATGTCTCAAGTAAAAGATTTTTCTACAGGTTATGATAATGATGATTTAGTGGTTGGGGGTAATTTTACAGTAGATGGCACAACAACTTTAACAGGAGTTCCTACTGGACCAACAGCAGTTGCTGGGACAAACACAACTCAATTAGCTACCACAGCTTTTGTTGAAACAAAAGTAGGTACTGTAGGCACAATGTGTGCTCAAAATTCTAATGCAGTTAATATTAGTGGGGGAGCTATTACTAGTACAACTATAAATTCTATTACTGTAGGAACAAACGCATCAGGAACAAAAACTGTTTCCACATCTAATCCTACAGGTGGTTCTGATGGTGATATTTGGTACAAGGTAGATTAAATGACTATCTATGTAAATGATAGCGGTTCAAATAAAGAAGTAAAAGAAGTGCTTATTAAAGATGGTGGTGTTTGGAAACAAGCATCTGAAGTTTATGTAAAAGAATCTGGTGCTTGGGAATTGGTGCATGGTGTTACTTATATTACTTTGTCAGGTGATGCTGATGGATTAATAAAGAATTTTAATTTAGCTACTTATTTAAGTCTTTCTTTTCCTACTATTGCACAAATAACTGTTGCTAGTGGAACGCATTTTGTATCTACAAGTAATACAGTCCCTGCGTTTGATGTGGGTTCTCTTGTTATTGGTAGCTCTGTAAGACTTACGCTTCCTACAGATTCTAGCATTACTGGTAGAGGTGGCAATGGTGGACCAGGAGCTGAAAGTCAAGGTGGTCAATCAGTAGCAGGTGATTTTGGTGGCACAGGACTATACACAAGATTTCCATTAAGCTTAACTAACAACTCAATTATTGGTGGTGGTGGCGGTGGTGGAGGAGGAGGTGGAGGTCAAAGAACATACTATGCTGCTGGGTCTGGTGGCGGTGGAGCAGGTGGCTACCATGAAGCAGGTTCTTCAGGAAGCATATTATCTTCAAATGGGTCAACAACTTTAAGTCCAGGATTAAGTGTAGCTATACCAGCAGGTGATGGTGGGATTGGAGCTGGTCCAAGAGCAGAAAGGAACAATTCAGTAAGAGCTAGTGATGGGACTAGAACAACTGGTGGAGCTGGGTCTTGTGATGCTTTTGACACAAGATGTGGTGGAGCAGGTGGCAATTTAGGTGTTAATGGTTCAAGTGGAGTTACAGCAGGTGGCACAGCAGGTAACGCTATAGATGGACATTCTTATATTACCTATGTTACAGCAGGAACAATATCAGGAGGTCAAGTAAACTAATGCCTACTAAACGAGTACAATTTACAGATTGGAATCCAGATCAACCAGACAATGCAGGAAGTCTTAATGATGCAAAAAATGTAATACCTGTATCTATTGGGTATCAACCTTTTCCTAATGCAGAGGATTTTAGTGAAGCAGCAACAGAAAATATTAATTCTATTTTTGTAGCAAAATTTGATACAGAAGTTGTTTTGTTTGCAGGTGGTGCAACTAAACTTTTTAAATTTAATTCAGCTACAGAAGCGTTAGAAGATAAATCTAAATCAGGTGGTTATACAAGTACATTTGCTTGGGTCTTTACTCAATTCGGAAAAACAGTTCTTGCTGTAAATGGGACAGCACCTATTCAATATTGGACAATAGGAACTTCAACAGCATGGGCAGATGTAGCAACATCTCCTACAGCTAAACTTATTACTGTAGTGAGAGATTTTGTAGTAACAGGTAGTGTAGCTACAGGAGCGTTAGGTCGCTCTACAATAAGGTGGTCAGATATTAATGATGAGACTGATTGGACAGCAGGAGCTACATCACAGTCAGATTTACAAGTAATTGCAGATGGTGGTAATGTTGTTGCACTTACTGGTGGTGAGTTTGGATTAGTTTTTTTAGAAAAATCAATTTCAAGAATGTCTTATGTAGGAAGTCCTTTATTTTTTCAATTTGATAATATTTCAAGAGGATTAGGTTGTTTATCAGGTAATTCTGTTTGCCAATACAATCAAGTTTCATTCTTTTTAAGTGATGATGGATTTTATAAATGTGATGGCAACCAAGTTCAGTCTATTGGTAATGAAAAAATAGACAGATGGTTTTTTTCAGATGTAGATTTAAGTTTATTAGGAAATATGACAGCATCTATAAACCCAGCATTAAATATTGCTATATGGAATTATGCTAATGTTGGTGGTGGCAGAAGTATGCTAGTTTATAACTGGACATTAGATAAATGGTCAAGAGTTGAAACAACAGCAACTGTTTTGGGAAACATTGCAACATTAGGAACTACTTTAGAAGGTTTAGGCACTCTAGGTTACACTGATATAGATGTATTACCTGCATCATTAGATGCAAGATTATGGGTAGGTGGTAAATTTTTATTTGCTGGAGCAAGAGACACTAAAATAATTAGTTTTACAGGTTCTACTTATAACAGTGAATTAGTAACAACTGATTTAGAAAATGGATATAACTCTGTAATTAATTTATTAAGACCACAAATAGATAATGGTAGTGCAGATGTATCAGTAGCAAGTCGGAAAGAATTAGATGATTCTATTATATTTGGACCAACAGTATCTACAACATCAGAAGGTAGAGCCAATGTACGAACTGGTGGAAGATACCATAGAGTATCTGTTAAACCTACAGGGTCATGGGAAAACGCTATGGCAGTAGATGTAGACTTTAAGCCACAAGGTAATAGATAATGCCTAGAATGTATCGTACACTTCCCTATCAAGGCGGTGAACCTAGAGATGTAGCAGAAGTAGTTAATAACGCTATGAATGGCAAGACGAATAACAGTGGTACTTTTACTTTAGCGACATCATCTACAGAAACTACAGTCAGTAATGAAAGAGTAGGTTTTGATTCAGTCATCGTATTGTCATCAAGAACTGCAAATGCAGCAGCAGAATCAGATCATACATTTGTTAAAACAAAAGCCAAAGGTAGCTTTGTTGTAGGGCATAGAAATACATCTCATACTGATGTAACATATGATTATATAATCGTTGGATAAATTCTATGAAATTGTATGTAGTACCTACAAACCAAGTGCAAAGATTTTGGTATCTTGCTGAACCAATATTAAATAGAGCTTTAGAAAAAGGTGATGGCGAATTTTGCAGCGACACACTTAAACTTACAGTAGCACAAGGACAACAACAACTTCTTTTACTTATGAAAGATGATGTTTGCTATTGTGCATTGACTGTGCAATGGGTTATGTACCCACATGAAAGAGTTTGTTACATAACTTATATAGGCACAAAAAAAGAAGGTGGCATGGTAACAAAAAAAGGGTTTGAACAATTTAAAACTTGGGTCAAACAAAATGGTGGCACAGCAATACAAGGATCTACTAAATATGACAGTATAGCTAGGTTATGGAACAGGTTATATGGTTACGAAACAAAATATCAATTAATGGAGTTGAAAATAGAATGATTAAGTTAAAAATATGGTTATATAACTGGTTAGCTAAAGATTTAGGTAAGTTAGGTAGAGAGGGTGATACCGAACTTGCTCATGTTAATACATGGGAAGCTAATTTATTAAAAGCACATGGTGGTTCAGGCACAATTAATCCTGTAACTGGATTGCGTGAATATAAAGGTGGTGGTGGTGGTCAAACTACTCAAACTACTCAAAATATTGACCCTGCTATCTTGCCATACATAACCTATGGTTTAGATGAAGCAAAAAATTTATATGGAGCTGATTCTCCAGAATATTATCCTGATGCAACTTATGTTCCAGCATCAGGAGCAACAACAGAAGCATTAGGTTTAGCAGGTGATAGAGCAAGAACTGGCAATCCATTAGTACCAGCAGCTCAAGCACAGCAGTTAAGCACAATTAGTGGCGACAGACTATCAGCAGGTAATCCATATTTTTCTGCAATGATGGCAAGTGCAGCAACTCCTGCTGTAAATGAATTTAACAAAGCTATTAGAGACATTGGTAGTAGAACAGCAGCTTCTGGTAGATATGGTTCAGGTGCTATGGGTGAGTTAGAAAGTACAGCAACAGAAAATTTAGCAAACTCTTTAACTAACAGAGCAGCAGAATTAGCTTACAGTAACTTTGGTGCAGAAAGAGCAAGGCAAGATGCAGCTATTGCATCAGCTCCACAAATGGCAGCAGCAGATTACACAGATATAAATCAATTAGCTAAAGTTGGTCAGACACAAGAACAGTATGCCAAAGATATTTTAAATGCAGATATTGGTAGATTTGAGTTTGGACAAAATAAACCTTACAACAAACTAGAGTCTTATTTGTCAGCAGCATACGGAGCACCAGCTCCAGTTAATCAAACTTCTACTTCAAGTGGAGGAGGTAAATAATGCTTAAACCAATACTAGTAGGTGCAGGGGTAGGTGCTTTAACTTCATACGCAATGGGTCAAGATCCATTAAAAGGTGCAGCAGTAGGTGGAGTAACATCAGGATTTGGTAGTGCTATGAGTCCAGCAACAACTGTTGGAACAACTGCCGCATCAACTATGCCATCTCATTTAGCACAAAAAGGATTAGAACAAGCTGCAAATAATGCAGCATTGAGTGGGGGAGGTAGCAGTATTTTTGGTAGCTTTAATCCTATTCAGGATGCAATAGATATTGACCCTAGCACTTTTACTGCATCAGAAGGTAGTCTAGGAAACATGATGGGTGGCGGTGGACAAGCTCAAATGCAAAATACTGGAGGTTTTTTAGGTACACCATCTAATGGTGATGGGTTATTAAATATTAATAATACAATGCCAGCAAACACTCAAAAAGGATTAGAACAAGCAGCTAACAATGATGTTGGGTTGTTAGACAATCTTGGATTAGGTTTTATAGATCCATATTTACCATCAAAAAAAGATGTAGGTGGTTTAGCTATAGGCATGGGAGTAGATGCACTCACACCAGAACAAGAAGAAAGATTAAGACATCAACAAGCAATGCTAATGAGGGGTCAGACTGGAAATGTATTAGGTCAGGGTGGAACTTCAGGCATTGGTGGCGAATACATTTTAAGGGCATAGGGGAAAACAATGAATTTATTTGATTATTTTGGAGACATAAATGCTTTTGGTGCTGCACCAGATGCAAGAGCACAAAGTTTATTAGATGCAAAATTAATAACTCCAGAAGCAATAGAAGCAGCAAACAAAAGATCAATAGGCACAGGCATAATGACTGGATTAGCTAGTTATTTTGCACAACCCAAAACAGGTAACTATGGATCTGCACTACCATATATCGGTAAGGCATACTTAAATGCTAATAAAGCTGCACAAGTTCCATTTCAAGGAATAGCCGATAAGTATTTGATGGACACAAAGATTGCAGAAAACAAAAAAGCTTTAGAAGTAGAAGCACAAAACAAAAAGTTTTTAGAGGAATTATTAGCAGACGAAAGAGTACAGGCAGATCCTCTCTTAAAACAAGCTGCAATAAATAATCCTGTAAAAGTTTTTGAAGTGTTAAATAAACCAACAACAAGACCAAATAATGCCCAAAGATATTCTGATTTGTTAACTATAAAAAATCAATCTCAAATTCCAAACTCTGGTATTTCTTTTTCAAAAACCCAAGAAGCAGAGTTAAATGCTTTAGCTAAAACTTTAAAAGTTACAAATCCTATAGCACCAACTGTTGCTCCATTATTAGACTTAGGCTATAACAAAATATCAACATTACAACCTTTAGCTGAATCTGCTCCAAGAAACATTACAAGGTATCAAAAATATAAACAAGCTATTGAAGCTGATAAAACATTTATGGGGTTACAAACAGATTTAAAAACAGATGTTGGTAGAATAGCTTCATTCTTTGGTGTAGGTGGTGCTGATCTCAATGAAAAATTAGCAAATACAAAAGAAATTGTACAGCAAATGGCTAACAGACAATTAGATGCTGGTTCAAAACTTAAAGGTATGCCATCAGATAAAGAACAAGCGTTGCTTCAAAAAGCTGCTGGTGCTAACTATGACAATATGACTCCGGCAGAATTAGTAAGGGTTATAGAATTAGCTATAGCAGATGAAGAATATATTATTAAAAATTACAATGGAACAATTGATATTGTTTACAAAGCAGAACAAACAAATCCAAATAATAATAAAGACTCATTATCTATTTTAGATTCATTTAGAGTTAACTCGCCTAATAAAACTGTTGTAGTTGATTATTAAAATAGGAAATAAATATGCCATATGATATTCAAAGTAAAGATGGAATTACAATAAGAAATGTTCCTGACAATATTGATCCAAATAGTGATGAAATGAAACAAAGAGTAGAACAAGAAAGACAAAAATTGTTTACTGCACCTACTATTAAAAATGAAGAGTTATTGACAGCAGGTGGTTATGACTCACCAGAGAATCAAGACAGACTATTAAAAAAACAATTTCGTGGCACAGGACAAGGTGATACTCCAGAAGTAGGACTTGGATATGACCCAATAAAAGAACTTGCTAGAAACATAGGCAGTACAGCAACCTTTGAGTTTGGTGATGAAATTGAAGCAAAAGTTATGTCTGCAATTGGTCAAGCAGATTACGATACCTATGTTCAAGAGTTAAGACAACAGCAAGGAGCATATAGAGCAGACAGACCAGTAGAAGCTATTTTAACAGGTATAGCATCTGGATTTTTAACTGGATCTGCAATAACAAAACTTCCGAAGGTAGGTAAATGGTTACAAGCAAATAAAGATACAAGCATTGCAAAAAGAATTATGAAATTAATGGGGATAGGTGGTACTGGTGGAGTTGTTGCAGGAGCAGGTGCTTATGACCCTGCAAGAGATACAAGCATGGGTGGCAGTATGGCTATGTATGGTCTTGGTGGTGCATTTGTTCCACCTTTATTAATTGGTGGTGGTCAAGGAATAAAAGCAGGATTTACTGGAATGCAAAATTTAATGAAAAATCTTGGATTTACAAAACCTAGTGCCACACAAGAAGCTGTACAAAGAATTGCTAATAACCTAGCAGATCAAAACATTACTCCTGTAGAGCTACAAAGACAATTAGATGAAGCTAGAAGATTAGGTTTAAATGACATACAAATAGCAGAGTTACAAAAAAGCACTACAAAGTTAGGCAGACAAGCAGCAACCATACAATCAGAATCATCTGAACTTATACAAGATTCTATTTCTGAATCAAGACAAGTTTTTTCGCAAAACGCACAAAAAAGATTAAATAATGCAATGGGTGTAGATGGATCAGAAGTTGACTCTTCTTATTTATTTAAAATTAATCAAAGACAATATAAAGAAGCAAACAAATTATATCCAGAAGCATATAAAACTAAAGTCAATCAATCAAGTTTTCGTGTAAACGATGTAGATATTTTTAATCAACCATTAATAAAAGAAGCATGGGAAACCTATGTTAAAAAAATGAAAAACTTATCTTTAACTGGCGAATTAAATCCTACATGGAATCAGTTAAGCAAAATGAAAAAAATACCTACACAATATTTACATAAAATTAAAATGGGTTTAGATGACATTATTGAAAAAAATACAGACATAACTGGAAAAGTAAATGCACAAGGTAGAGAGGTAATACAATCTAAAAAATTATTTGATAGTATTACTAGAAAAAATAATCCTATATACGCAAAAGCTAATGATAATTTCTCTGATGCTATGGATGTTAAAAATGCTTTTAATCAAGGTAAAAAATTCTTTACTATAGATAATCCAGAAATGAAAAGAATGGTAGATGGAATGACTGAAGCTGCAAAAGCTGCCTACAAATCTGGAATTTTAAATCAAATGTATACTAAAATAGATAAAGGTCAAGATGTAATAAAAGCTACCTTTGGTACACCAAGAACTAGAGCTGCATTAAAACTTTTATTTAAATCAGAAAAAGAATTTGTTGATTTTGAAAAAATGATGAAGATGCAAATAAAAAGAAAAAGAGCACAAGGTGAAATTTTAGGTGGATCACCAACAGCCAGAAGGCAGGTTGAAGATGCTTTAAGTGACTTTAGTAATAGTGCAGATAAGAAAGGTATTATTTTGTCTGTACTTAATAAACTTAAAGAAGCTGTTGGTATGAATAAAGAAGTAGCAGAAGAATTAAAAAAAGATTTGTTATTAGCTAGTCCACAAAGACAAAAAATTATAATTCGCAATATAATAAAACAGTATGATCAAGAATTAGCTAAAACTAAAATGTTTGATAAAATCAAAGAAGGAACTGCTGGTGTAGGCATTTTAAGTACTCCTAATTTATTAGAAACAGGAATACTATAATGCCTGATATTAACCCAGAAGAATTTGGAAGAATGAAAGAGCAGATAGACCAGCTACAAAAAAGCCAAGATGAATTAAACAAAGACATGAAAGAAATGTTAGCACTAGCTAATCAAGGCAAAGGTGGTTTTTGGGCAGGTATGGCTATTGCTGCATTTATATCATCATTAGTTACTATCGTTTTTAAACAATGGATAAACTAAAAAAAATATTATTTAAACCTATTGTTATTGGATTAGGTTTATTAGCTGTATTACCTGTTACACCTATTGCATTTTGTTTACTATATGGATGGATTGAATCATGATACAAGCATTATTACCATTAATTGGAAATGTTTTAGATAGGGTTGTTCCTGACAAGAACGCTAATGAAAAAGCAAAAAGAGAAATAGAAAAATCTCTTGTAAAAAATGCTAATGAATTATTATTGGCACAAACAGAAATTAATAAAGTAGAAGCTGCACATAGGTCATTGTTTGTTTCTGGATGGCGACCCATGATAGGTTGGTCATGTGCCTTTGGTGTGTTTTGGCTTTTTGTAGGACATCCTTTTGCAGTTTATATAGATGGCCTAGATGGTGTAACAACTCCCATTCCTACTATTGACAATGAAATTTTATTAGAATTAACTTTCGCACTTTTAGGAATGTCTGGATTGCGTACCTTTGAAAAACTAAAAGGTATTGCTACATGATATGGGCATCACCACACTTCAGTTTAGACGAATTAACCTTTAGCGAGACAGCAGCAAGAAAGGGTATAGACAATACACCTAATGATGATGTGTTAGACAACTTATACATAACAGCAATGGAGATGGAAAATGTTAGAGAACTATTGGGTAATAACCCTATACTTATTAGCAGTAGCTATCGCAATTTGGAGCTTAATACATTACTCGGCAGTAAGCCAACTTCGGCACACATTAGAGGACTGGCTTGCGATTTTACTTGCCCAAAGTTCGGTGACCCTGATGACATTGTGGATGCTATTTTTGGGTCTGATATTCAGTATGACCAGATTATTTTGGAATTTGATAAATGGGTGCATATCGCTTTTCCAGAAAATGGAAAGAGTGCTAGGAAAAAAGCGTTAATTATTAATAAAAAAGGAACAATGATTTATTCGCAATAATGCTTCTTAAACATAAAAGAATGTTAAAAACATTACTAGCTATGTTTGGTATTTGTTTGTTATTATTTACAAGTTACTTATTGGTAATATACATTATATGAAAATATTAGTTTTGGATATAGAAACAAGTCCACACACAGGATTTCATTGGGGGTTGTTTCAGCAAAACATTAGCTTAAATCAACTTATAGAATCATCAACAGTTTTGTGTTGGGCAGCAAAGTGGTTAAATAAAAAAAAGATATTTTTTTCTAGTGTTTATGACACAACACCAGCAAAAATGATTAAAGAAATACATGAGTTAATTAATAAAGCTGATGCTGTCATAACTTACAATGGCAAAAGATTTGATATGCCTACATTAAACAAAGAATTTTTAATACACAAACTACCACCACCAAGTCCTTACAAAGATATTGATCTACTCACAACAACTAGAAACAAGTTTAGATTTGCAAGTAATAAACTAGATTATGTTGCTAATTTGTTAAATGTAGGAAAAAAAGTTAGCCATGAAGGGATGCCACTATGGATTGATTGTATGGCAAAAAATCCTAAAGCATGGAAGTTAATGAAAAAGTACAACATTAACGATGTTAAAATTACAGAAGAAGTTTACTACAAACTTCATGGATGGATTACTGTACATCCAAATCATAATTTAGAAACTAAAGAAATGTGTTGTCCAAATTGTGGAAGTTATAATTTACAAAAAAGAGGAGTGCAAATATCTCTGACAAACAAGTACCAAAGATTTCAATGCCAAGATTGTGGGAAGTGGTCAAAAGGAAAAAAACCAATAGAAAAAATACAATCAGAGTCGGCTATACCCATATAAGGAAA
>ENA-ORDR01000794-ORDR01000794.1-marine-metagenome-genome-assembly--contig:-NODE-794-length-15787-cov-6.076575_pt1 | contig 15787 bp, 19 predicted proteins | sample MGYA00240993_ERZ508538 | MGnify/ENA primary metagenome ERZ508538 (study PRJEB26207, sample SAMN05421999) | marine metagenome | isolation source: Monterey Bay, California, USA | place: USA:Monterey Bay... | reverse complement strand
AAACAAGAAAAATTTCCAAAAAGCGTTAAGTTCTTGGGTAAGTCAATTTAAATTGCCAGGAAATGTTAGATTATCAATTGATATTGACCCACAAACTTTTTTTTAATTTGTGGTTACATTACTTTCATATTGTTTAAAGAAAGGCGAATGATTAGTTAATAAGCTTAAGGGAATCAGTAAAATGGCATGTTAATTATACTAAATTATCTAAATCAATTGATAAAATATTATTTTGAATTTTTTCGATATTTGCAGGATAAAGATTTAACCTGTTTTTTAAATAAATTTCTTCAGCAATCCCGATATCAAACATTTCAACATATTGCCATTTTAAATAACTAGTAAACCAAATTTCTTTTAAACTTAATAGATTATCTGAAGTAGGATCATTTACAAATATATTTGCGACTTCTTGAAGCTGTGTAAGTGAATTTTTAAAACTGGTTATTGAGGGTATAATTATATTATCAGCCCAATTAGTTAACATCTTTTGGTGATCAAAAGATTCATTTGTAGTTGTATTTTGAGAATCACTAGTACTTGAGTTATTGTTTGATTGAGTTACTTCATTAGATGTTGAAGCTATATCAGTTAAAGGAATTTCCTCTAGATCATTAGTGCAATGATTTAAAAGTAGAATTAATAAAGCCGGAAATAGTAATATGTATTTTTTCATAATTGATATAAATATAGATAATTAGATTCTATAAGTCTATAAATATCTAGGTTTATAGTCAAATTATCATAATAACTGAAACTATTATTTGTAAAATATTATATATGAAATTTGATATGGAATCAAGAGTCGAAAAAAATGAAGTTAAAATTAAATTAAGTTTTTAATTTGTGTAGCAGCATCAATAATTGCTGATTCTGATGATCTAAACTTCCACCCTAAGATATCTCGTGCGTTATTGGAATGGTAAATACGAAGAATGTCTATATCTTTTAAAAAGAACGATAGTTGCTTATCAAACCTTCCTAATATTCTGGCTAATAAGGTTGGTAAATTTCTTTTGGGTGCTTTAAACCCATTATCATTGAGCACTTTAGCAATTTCAGGAAAGAACATATGATTATTGGATGCGATAAAGCGTTTACCAGGAGCTTTATCATTAATCATGGCTTCAAAGTGTAAGTCAGCCACATCTTTAATATGAACGATATTAATACAAATATTTAAGGTGAATGGCATCGATCCATCAATTAAGCGCTTCACAAGAATATTAGAAGCACCAATATCATCTGATAAGGAATTACCAAAGACCATTGAAGGATTAATAGCTACTGCTTCCATGTCCGTCTTCCCTTCATGTTCTTTCATAAAGTCCCATAAATATTGCTCCGCTTTGGTTTTACTGGTTTGATAAGGACCTACATCCATGCTTAAATCAGTCCAATCGGTATCATCATATTCATTCTTGTGATTTGACCCTCCTACAGATGCAACGGAGGATGTCATGACAAAGCGTTTGATATTGTTCTTTAACGCAGCGTTAAGGCATCGTTTTATGCCATTTACAGCAGGTTTTACTACAATATCATAATCATTAGAATTGGTGGTAGGAATTGGTGAGGCAATATGTTGCACGTAATCACATCCTGCAACTGCTTCATCCCACCCTTCATCTTTTAATAAATCAAGTTCACAGAATTCAAGCATTCCCTTTGTGGATACTTCTTTTTCTACCGCATCAATGACTTCTTGTTTACGATCTAATGAACGTAAAGACGTTCTCACTTGATACCCTTCTTGAATGAGTTTTGAGATTAAATGTAGAGATATAAACCCTGATCCGCCGCTTACAAATACTTTTTCCATATCAAAAGTTATAAAAAATTTGAAACAAAAATGAAAATTAAATGTATATAGAATATGAAAGCGAAATCAAGAGGCACAAACAACGGAGTTACAATAAATGAATAATATTGAAAAGTTTGTCCTTGGCGGAGTTACACTCTGCATCGGATCGCTTCTTTTCATCATGAATGAAACAGAAGAAGTACTATTAACCTCTAACAAAACCTTTGATCAAGATGTTGCAAAAGTCGTTATCGCTGACGTAGCAGAACAGGTCACAGAAGACGTTAGTACCCCACAACCACTAGAAGTATCAGTCATTGCATTTGAAGACGAATCTGATATGATTGTAGATGAATGGGATAATAAAAATATGTTAGCTAAGAATGGAGATATCAGTTTCAGGGAAGCATTTGCTAATGCACGAACACAATTAGGCCCTGGCCAAACCTTTGAATGGTATGGCGAACGATATACTACCGATTATTTTTATGAAATTAAGACAGTTGTAGGAGAAGTCGTTATTGTCAATAATAACGAAGGCAATCTAGAACTAGAACAAAAAGAGTCCTTAGCGGACGTTGAAGAAATTGTCACTTATCGTGATAACGAAGAAGTGAAAGTATCTTATGAACATCTCTTCCCTGACGCCATTGCAGCAGCAAAGAAGAATGGAACATATGACGATACAAGAATAATGAGTAATGATTAAGTATTAAGATTTTCTCAGTGTTACCTTCAAACAAGAAAGGCGCTTGGTCGAAAGCGCCTTTTTTATTTAAACATACGTTTTAATTGTTTCTTTCTATCCCAATACTTTTGATTCTCCCGCACAAAATACTGTAATAAGTGTAAGCATTTATCATAATCATAATCCGATGAGGTGCTATAGTATGTAGCTATCATCTTGACAAGATTTTTGTCGGATGTTATACGTGATAAAGATTTCATTCTGTCGCGTAAAGAGAGCGATTTAAAATCAATCCTATTTAAATCAACAAGGGAAAAACTATATTCACTACCCTGCTGTGTAATTAAAACGTTTCTACGGGTATAATCTAAGTGATTTATCCCAAGATTATGCAATTCTACAGTGAACTTCATAAAAGCTTTCCAAAGAATTTCACTGTCTTTAAATGGAGTCTTATGATCGTTTCTTTCCGTAAACAACACAGTTAGATCATAATCATATGGACAGTATTCAGAGATATAAAAGCTTTCTTGAAATTGTAATCCTTTATAGTGGTCTATATATGCTACGGGTTCTGGTGTATGAATTCCTTTTGAAAGAAGGATATTGGCATAATCATACGAGCGTTTTGCTTTGGATGGAAAAATATTACCATAAGTATAACTCTTGATAGCAGTTGGTCTTTGAAAGGATTTGACCATAAATCTTTTATTATCTAAATCGATAATTTTTAAGTGATTACGTCCGGATTTAATCGATTCTCCTGTTGAACTAAAATTCTTTTTAATATCTAGAATTGCTTCTTTCAGATGAGAATATTTGGAACTGATATTATATTTTACTGACATAAGATGTTGAAATATAATTATACAGTGATAACGTTTAAATAAGAATATTTAGTATTATTCACTGCTTTAATTATCATCAGTGATAAAGACAAGCGTAATAAGCAGCAGTGAAATTGGATACATAACATTTTTAGACCCAAATGGATCTCCCCATACACCATAATGCATATAGGCTGCACCAATCATCACAATACCAATCATTAATGCTCCTAGGCGTGTTAGTGCTTCGTATTTAATACCCACTAGCATAAATAACCCACCTAAGATTTCAAATAAGACTACTAGATAGACAAGGAATAACGGCAAGGCATTGGTTAACCCTTCTCCTGCTACTATTGGAAGTTTTCCCATACCTGCTTTAATAAAGATAAACGCTAAGAATAAACGCATTAATATCATTACAGGTCCTTTATAGTGACTGCAATCGCTGTCTAGTAATTTGATCATGTAAACTCCTTAATTATAAACTTAAATGTGTACCATCACAATATGGGGCATTTGAAGATTCTTTACAACCACATAAATGGGCATCTTTTGTTTCTTCTGCTTTAAATACTGTTGGTTTCAAATCAGTTTTAGCATGACTACCGTCACAGAAAGGCTGATTACTAGATAGTGAACATGCACACCATGCATAATTACCGTCTTTTTTAAGTGCTACTACATTTGGTTCTTTTTTATTACTCATTTTATGTTCCTTTTCATTATATTTTTGAATGTGTTTCATTACAATATGAATCATACTTTATATCCTTCCAAAAATTTCATATGAAAAATTATTACTTAATGCTAAATTCTACAAGTAGGCACTATTTTTTAATATAGTAACAAAAAGAGGACTATCATGAAAGAAACACAATGCTTTGAAGATATATGTGGATGTACCGTTGACTCATGCCCTATCACCTATTCAATGAAAATGATTGGTGGTAAATGGAGACCAATAATTATTATGAGAATTGCTCAAAATATTAATCGATTTGGAATTTTACATAGAGGTATTGATGGTATTAGTAAAAATATGCTCACAAGAGACTTAAGAGATCTCGAGAAGAATGGTATTATTTCTAGAAAGATTTTTGCTGAAATACCACCTAGAGTCGAATACTCATTGACCAAAAAAGGTAAAACTCTCGTTCCAGTATTTGATATGCTGAACGATTGGGCTTCAGATTATATTAAATAATAGCTATTTTTTTGGAGGAAGTAAGATAAGTTTTGAAGTGCGTTCTGTATATGCTAAATATTCAGAGTCCGAACCCCATCTTTCTTTGGCTATATCATCCAATAAGTTTATCCCACTTACCTTTGTAAGTAATAAATAAACAAATACAGGCGATACTAATGTAGCTAACTGCCATCCAGCTAGTACTGGAAAAGCTAGCAAGGCAACACCAACCCATAAAGTAATTTCACCAAAATAATTCGGATGTTGAGACCAGGCCCATACCCCAGTTGTAATAAAGCGACCTTTGTTGCTTGGATCTTTTCTAAACTGTCTTTTTTGACTATCAGCCATGACTTCAATAATAAAACCGAATACCCATAATCCAATCCCTATATAGCCAATCAAACCGATATCTAATGAGATTTTTGATGTGATAGCAGCAAGACCTGCGCCCATTGTAACTAAGACCCACAGACCGCCTAGTGTCCATAGATTTAAAAAACGTATAAATTTTGTTTTAATAACATCTAATCGTACATCTTTTCCATCTTTTTTAATTCGAGTAAATAAGAATAATCCTAAGCGAGTAGCCCAAATAATAACCATACTACAAATAATCAAACCTCTCATATCAAGTGACGGGCTAAGCATTGCTGCAGTTAAGGCTGTTGCCACATATGATGTTGAACCAATTAAATCAAAGTAATGGTCTGTTCTATATATGTATGACGGAATAAAAAATGTCCAATGCAATAAAAAGCCAATTGGAGCACAAATAGCAAATAAAGGCCATCCATTTACCATGATACTTCCTTGACTACCTGCGTTAATTAATAGTGTAGAAATTATAAGTGAAATTACTATTGCTATAGCTGCTACTTTTGTACTCATTTTTTCTCCTCGAAAAGTCTATCTATTGGTTTACGAACTTTATTACGAAATTGATGACGGTCATCTTCTGTGCGATACCCAACTGGCAATAAGACCGTTGAGGTTAGATTTCTATCGCCTAAGTCTAAAATTTTATCATATGCCTCCGTACTAAACCCTTCGAAAGGACAAGAGTCGATACGCATATCTGCACATGCTACCATGAGTTGTGATACTGCTAAATAACATTGTTTTTGCATCCAATGAAGCGCTTCTGCTTTATCGCGACGTCCAATATCTGCTTTTGCAATGGTTCCATACAGCATAATCTTTGCTTTTGACTTGACCTTATCTACATATCCACGCTCATCATCTTGCTGTCTACCTTCTTCCATTAAATCGATAAATTCGTCAATATGCTTGGATTCAACATTCTTATAACTGCAGAAAATAAATAAATGTGAGCAATCACGGATTTGCGATTGATAATAAGACTCTTTATAGAGCTTATCTTTCATTTTTTGATCAGTAACAACAATGACTTTATAGAGCTGAAATCCATAAGAAGATGGAGTTAACTGAATGGCCTCTTTAAGTGTCGCAATGTCAGCATCACTCACCTTTTTATCGGTATCAAATTTTTTGGTGGCATATCGCCATTTTAGGCTGTCTATAATACTCATTTTATAAAAATCTTATCAGAATTTAAGGGTAATTCCATTACCATATTATCATTAACAACGACCGTTTCATGAGCAGATTTTGATTTAAAACGTCTTAATACACGCTTAACAATTGGCTGATCTTTATCAGGGATAATATGAATCAATGCTAACATACCAATATCTATACCCTCTAATCGACTCAATAACCCTGGTTGATCTTCATAGTCCATGAGGTTGGCATGATAATTCTGAATATCGTGAAATACTACTGCCATACGATCATTGCCAACACGAGAAGCTGCTTTACTAATTTCGGCACTTTCTTGCTCTAAGATTGCTTCGTGAATTAATACATCTACTCCATTAGCAAAACTGTAATCATCCATAAGGTCAGTATCACCTGAAATAATAACAGAACGACTACCAGCTACTACACGATAACCTACCGCTCCGTGAATCGGTCCGTGCGGTACACTAAACGCAAAAACTTCTACATTATTATCTTTAAATACGGACGTCTCACTGGTGGGTGCATCAAATATTTTTGCTTCCAATAGTCCATTCTCTGCAACAAAAAAACCTTCTCCATGGTGATTAACACGATGATCTCTATCTGGCTTATAAGCCAAATTAAATCCATCCACAACATTTTGTGTTAATTCGCCAGCGCCATAAACGGGCATTGAACTTGTTCTTCCGCGCCCCCAAGATGCCAAGACTAACTCGCCTAAACTTCCAATATGGTCAGAATGAGTATGCGTTATAAAGACTGCTTCAATAAAGGCTGCTTCTAAAGTTCCTTGGCTAATAAAATTTGCTGTAGAGCGTGAGCCTGCATCAAATACATAATTTTTATTATTGATCGATATTACAACGCTTTGTTGTGCAATATGTGGCGTTAGTGGAGAGCTTACACCTGTATAAACAATACGCAATACATCAGGCTGATTAGGTGGTATAACAAGCAAGGGTTCCACAGCACGATCATATAATTGTTCTTTAATACTTCCAGGCGACTTGATTGTTAATACAATTGCAGCGGTTACTAACATTAATACAGTAAAAAATAAGGCTAAATATTTTAAAATCTTTCCTTCGGAAATTAAATTAAAGCTCATTTTAAAGCGCTTTCAAGCCAGTTAGCATAATCTTTATCAACATTTTTTGTTTCAATAGTTGAAATCTCAGGAATATCATAATTGTGTAATTCTTTAATTGTCTTATATACTTTCGCTTCTAATGCTTGAGACGTCTTAATAAGCAACATAACCTCCCTAGACTCGACAATACGTCCTTCTAGAACATATTTTGAGCGCATACGGGGAATTATATTCACACATGCAGCATACCGATTGTTTAAGAGTGCATTAGTGATATCTTTCATAGCCTTATGGCTATCAGAAGTTGTTTTTATAATAATCATATTATTTACTGATTTTCAACCCATTGAACTACAATATCTTCAAGAATGTCCATAGGAACTGCCCCATTTTTTAAAACGATATCGTGAAATGCTTGAATAGAGAAGTTATCACCGAGTGAAGATTCAGCGTAAGCACGCAATTCTTGCATCTTCAACATTCCTATTTTGTAAGATACAGCTTGGCCTGGCCAAACTATATGACGTTCTACCATTCCAACACAATCACCTTCTGGGTTTGCTGTGTTATTCATATAGTAATCAATTCCCTCTTCTCTAGTCCATCGGTAATGATGAATCCCAGTGTCAACTACTAGACGACATGCTCTCCATAATTCACCTGATAAACGACCAAAATCTGAATACGGATCTTTATAAAGACCAATTTCTTTTGGTAAAGTCTCTGAGTATAATGCCCATCCTTCTGAATACACACTATATCCACCATATTTTCTAAAACTTGGCATACCTTCTACTTCTAACTGAATTGCAATCTGCATATGGTGCCCAGGGATTGCTTCATGATATGCTAGGTTTTCTAGCTTATAAATTGGCATATCCTGCATATTATATAAATTTGCGTAATAGATACCAGGACGACTTCCATCAGCTTGACCTCTACTATAAAACGCTATTCCTGCAGATGCTTCTCTGTAAGCTTCCACGGGCTTAACAACTAGAGGAATACTCGGTAGTCCATAAAATAATTCTTCAATACGCGCAGATAAGGTGTCAACAACCACATTTACCTGATCTAAATACATCTGGCGCCCTTCTGCGCTCTGTGGATAGTAAAACTGAGGATCAGTCCTCATGAAATCAAAAAACTCTTGTAAGGAACCTTCAAAAGCAACTGTTTCCATAATAGCATATATTTCTTCATGAATACGGTCTACCTCATCTAAACCAATTTGATGTATCTCTTCAGCGGTAAGTCCAAGTGTAGTGTATTGATCCAGCGTATGTTGATAGTATGCAGCACCATTTGGATACTTCCATACACCATCATTATTGGTAGCTTTTAACTGTTGTGCGCTTAAAAAGTCAATAAAATTTCTGTAAGCATAATTAACAGTAGTAACCAAGATTGCTTCTGCTTCACTTTTATAGCGAAGTTTAACAGGATCTGTTAGGTCTGTCCCATCTATTTTTTTAACAAAATCTTCATAGATAACATTTTGCTTTTTTCCTTCTTCAAAAGGATAGCCAGATATAATATTTTTTGACACAGCAATCGCTTTTGGATAAACAAACATAGGTGCGATTGTTCCTACCTCTTCTCTCAATGACATTTCTTCAATCAAATCTTCAATTAGTGGTTCAATATTACGTAACCTTCCAATATAATCTTGTACATCTCTTTCATCTTCAATGGCATGGTAATTGATTAAAAATGATGGTATGGAAGAATGTTTTCCTCCTCTATGAGTAACCATATATTGACGAAAGAGAAAATCGTCAGAATCTATTCTTCGTTGTAGTGATTTTGCCATTAAGCGATAACTTATTGCAGTTTTACTATCTAACTTGTCAATATTGATATTTTTATTTAAATAGTCTAAATCAAACATAGCTTCTCGTGCATTTTTTCTACTTCTTTTATAAGTAATATCGTCCCATTGATCATAATTAGACTTATAGCCTAATCTTGACTGAAATTCAGGACTATCTAACACTCTATCTTGAAAGATAGATTCAAAGAACTGATTAGCTTTTTTAATTTCATCTTGGTCAACTTTTGAACCAGCACAACCATTAATTCCAAAGAATTGGATGATTAAAATAATGGATAATAGTCTAATATATTTTGTCATAATTCGCCTAATTTAATAACAATTCTGCAGACAGTATGGTATTTTCTACTAACATAGCAATGGTCATCGGACCTACACCTTTAGGTACGGGAGAAAGAGAGCTTGCTTTTCCAGTTACACTTGGCTGATCTACATCTCCAACAATAACGGATTTTCCATCTCGTTCAATACGATTAATACCGACATCAACAAGACAAGCGCCCTCTTTAATATAAGATGCATCTAAAAATTCGGGTGAACCCATAGCAGCTACTACAACATCTGCTTGCTGCGTAAAGTATTTTAAATCAGATGTACCGCTATGACATATTGTTACGGTTGCATTCCCCAATGATTTTAAACTTGATAAGACTGAGACAGGTCTTCCAACAATGTTGCTTCTACCCACTACAACTACATGCTTTCCGTTCAAATCTACATTAAAGTGTTTCAGCATGAACATGATTCCCTTGGGAGTACAAGGAATAAATCGTGGTCGCCCTATTGATAATAAACCAGCATTTTCTGGATGAAATCCATCTACATCTTTTGTTGGATGAATCGCATGAATAACTTTATCACTGTCTATATGTTTTGGTAAGGGTAATTGGACTAAGATTCCATGAAAACTATCATCTGAATTTATTTTTGCAATTAAATCGAGCAACTCTTCCTGGGAAACAGATTTATCTAAACGGTGAAGCTCAGATTTTAATCCTAAAGCGTCAAAGCGTTTTGTCTTATTTCTAACATAAATTTGCGATGCAGGATCTTCTCCTACCAAAATAGCTGCTAAACCGGGAGTTATACCCTTTTCTTTTAATGAGGAAATTCGCTCGTGCAAACTATCATACAGTGCATGACTTGCTTCAATACCTGATAAAATTTTAGTATCAACCATATGACCCCTACCTGTTATTTTTTTTAAACTATCTCTTCAATACGTTCAACCAAAGATTTAATCTTTGATTCTACTTCACCCTTAAAAGAGTATTCTCCTCTTTGAGCGCTCATTAATTCATCAGAGATGTTCATAGCAGCTAAGATTGCTATCTTCGATGCATTTAAGGATGACGGAGCTGATCTTTGAATTTCAGCCATTCTTTTGTCAACTAAGGCTGCGCATTCTCTAATGTGAGCTTCGTTTACTGTAGCACGAATAGAATATTCTTGACCAAAAATTCTAACTTTTACAACTTTTTTTTCTGAATTATCCATAAATATCTTCCTATTAATTATCTCTTAATTTAGCATTAAATTTCTTTGTAACAACATTTATAATTTCTGCAATAACTGCATTTACATCGTTATCTTCAAGTGTTTTTTTAACACTCTGAAATGAGAGTTTAAACAACACATTCTTCTTACTATCTTCTTGTTTTGACTCGTAAATATCTACAGGAAATACATCTTGCATTATAGATTGATTTACTGATTTTATTGCGGCACAAACTTCTCCTAGATTAGTGCTACTATCAAATTTAAAATTAAGATCTCTATTCACCACTGGGTACAATACAACATCTTGTACCTTAATGTTGTGGTTAAAATGCTCAACAAATAGAGAAGTATTAATATCCATTACACAAACATTTGTTTTATGTGCAATATCTAACTTATTTAGAAATGAATCAGATACAACACCTATAGATCCTACAGTATTCTTTTTTCCATCAACTATGCGGTAAAATACATTACAATATGAATGTTTATCCTCAATAAACTTAACTTTAGCTTTAGTTAGTGTTGCAAAAGCATTTACTGCAATACCTTTTAATAAGAAAAAGTTATTTTCTATAGAATCAAAATGAACATTTTTATCATAAAAATTTCCATGTACAAGACAAGAGAAGTTACTTACCTGCTCTATATCATTTAATGTATCTCCTTTTTTTTCAAATACGGTTCCATACTCATAGATTAAAGTATTAGATGATCCGTTTTTGAAATTAAAATCTAAGTTTTCGAATAATCCGCGATGCAAAGTTGTTCGTAAGGTGTTCATTCTTTCTGAAGATGGGTTCATGACAGATACGGGATTAATACCAAATGCTTTTACCTCTCCTAGATCCTGTAATGAGTTATTGTAGCATTGATTAAAACCTAAGGAAGATAAGTGTTGTTTTAACTCAAATATTGGCTGTTCTGCATCATTTGCATATTGCATTTGAGATGAAAAACTATAAGAAGATTGAATATTTTCATAACCATAGCAACGCAACACTTCCTCAATTAGATCTGTTTCATGCTTTACGTCATGTCTAAATGATGGAATAATACAATCCCAACCTGTTTTTGTTTTCTTATTTTCAATATGAAGTCCATCAAGTATTAAACTAACGGACTTAGAATCAATTTCATGACCTGTATACTTTAATAGTTTATTCTCTGAAAGCGAAACTTTGTGTAATGTTAAGTCAATAGTAGATTCATCCGTTACAATAGACTCTAAACTACCTCCTGCAACTTCAATCATTAGACCTACTATCATATAGAATGCTTCTAAAGTAGCTTCTGGATCAGCACCTCTTTCAAAACGTCTTGATGCCTCAGACAGTAAATTAAGTTTTTTAGATCCCTTTCTAATAACAACGGGATCAAAATAAGCGCTTTCAATCAATACATCTGTAGTTGAATCAGACACAGCGCTATCTTTACCACCTATGATTCCAGCTAGTGCTATAGTATTTACAGAATCTGTAATGATAAGGTGGTCGGTATCTAGTTTATAGGTTTCTTCATCTAAAGCATCAAATTTTTCACCTTTCTTAGCCCACTTGACTTCTATTGAGGGCTTGGAAAGCTTTTTTAAATCAAAAACGTGTGTTGGATGTCCAATCTCTAGCAACATGAAGTTTGATATATCAACCAGATTATTAATACTTTTTTGTCCGACAGATTTTAAATATTCTGCTAACCATTTAGGGGATGGTCCAACTGTAAGGTTTGTCATTGTTCCTGCAATGTATCTAGTACATCCACCTTTTTTATCCAAAACAACCTTAATAATATCTTTCCCTTTTGAAGTAGCTTTAGCTATTTCCATAGGGGTTTTAATCTTAAATCCTGACATGGCAGCTATTTCTCTGGCTATTCCACGGTGACTTAATGCAAATGCTTTATCTGGAGTTACCTCCACATCAATTGCATCATAAGTTTCTCCTAAGATGGTATCAATTTTTGCGCCTACCTTACAAGAATCATCTAAAACCATAATACCTTCATGCTCTTCTGAGATACCAAGCTCTCTTTCTGAGCAAATCATTCCAAAGCTTTCAACACCTCTAATCTTAGCTTTTCCAATCTTGAAATCTCCAGGTAATACAGCACCTACCTTTGCAAACACTATCTTTTGATCTTTATCTACATTAGGAGCTCCACAAACAACGTTATATGTTTCTTTTCCATCTGAAACCATACAAACCTTCAACTTATCTGCATCAGGGTGTTTTTCGGCCGATTTTACCTCTCCTACAACAATATGATCTAATGAACTGAAATCTGTTACTACTTCGGATTCAAATCCCCTCATAGTTAATTTATCTGCAAGCTCAGATGCTGAAGAGTCAAAATCGACAAAACGTTTAAGCCATGATAAAGAAACTTTCATTAGAATTGCTCCAAGAAACGTTTATCATTCTGATAGAAAAGACGAATATCTTTAATGCCATATTTAATCATAGCGATTCGTTCAATCCCCATTCCAAAAGCAAATCCTTGATATTTTGTATTATCGTAACCTACGTTTGAAAGAACGTTTGGATTTACCATACCGCAACCTAAAATCTCCATCCATTGATTTAACTTATCATTCCATATGTCTACTTCAGCACTAGGTTCAGTAAATGGAAAGTAACTTGGTCTAAAACGCATTTTAGTACCTTTTCCAAACATTTCTTTTACAAAATACTCTAGTGTTCCTTTCATTTCAGCAAATGAAGAAGTTTCATTAACTACTAACCCTTCTACTTGATTAAATAAACAAAAACTCTTATAACTTACCGCTTCGTTTCTAAATACTCTTCCACAGCAAATATGACGTAATGGGGGATCTTGATTTTCCATTAAGTGAATTTGAACATTTGAAGTATGCGTTCTTAAGACTGTATTAGGATCAACAAAGAATGTATCTTGCATATCTCTAGCAGGATGATGCTTTGGTACGTTTAATGCTTCAAAATTATGATAATCGTCATCAATTTCAGGTCCATAGGCTACCGAAAAACCAATGGATTGAAAGATAGACTTTATTTCGCTGGTAACTTGCTCCAATGGATGCAAGCTTCCTGCTGGTAGATTGTATCCAGGCAATGAAAAATCTTCTGAGCTATCATTTGATTTATCACTATTTGGATTTAATTCATTTAATTTTTTATTAAAAGCACTGGAAAGGTCTGTCTTTAATATATTAAGCGTTTTTCCGTATTTAGGTTTTTCAGAACCAGGAAGTTTTGTGAACTCTTCAAACAAGGCAGTAAGCTTACCTTTTCTTCCAAGGTACGTAATACGGATATTTTCGAGGTCAGTAGTTGTGATGCAGTTGGATAAATCTGATTGGAAAGATGCCTTAATTTCTTTGATAGTGTTATCTAATGACATCTTTAATTTTTATTTTTTCTTTAAATATTTTACAAGGTCTTCAAAGACAGATGGATTGTTAACTGCTAAATGAGCTAAAACCTTTCTGTCTAAATCGACACCCTTCTCCTTCAATAAATGTACAAAATTTGAATACGATAAACCATTTAATCTTGATGCGGCATTAATACGTACTATCCATAGACGTCTAAATTGACGTTTCTTCTGCCTTCTATCTCTATAAGCATATAAACCAGCTTTTACCACTGCATCTTTTGCAGCTTTATAATTGCGGCTTCTTGCTCCGAAATAACCCTTCGCTAACTTAACTGTCTTGCGATGTCTTCTATGTCTTGGTACTGAACTATTGGACCTTGGCATAACTTATACTTTCCCCATCATTTTTTTCATGCGCTTCTCAAAAGAAGGTGCTACTACTGTCGCTTTTTTTGCTGAACGTTTCTGATCTCTATCTCTACGTATTAACATATGTGAATGACCAGCCTTGTTACGTTTCAGTTTACCTGAGGCAGTAACCTTAAATCTTTTTGACACACTTTTTCTTGTTTTCATCTTTGGCATAATATTTCCTATTTCGGGGCTAATATTATAGATTTCTTTCGACCCATCAAAGGAGAATCTTTTTCCATTTGTGCATGCTCACTTAATGACGACAAAACGCGCGTTAATAAATCTTGACCTAAATCTTGACGCGACATTTCTCTTCCTCTATACATTAAAGTAATTTTTAATTTATAGCCAGCATCTAAAAACTTTTTACCCATTTTTAATTTATTTTCTAAATCATGATCTCCAATGTTTGGTCTCATTCTTAATTCTTTAACTTTTATAACTTGATGGTTTTTTCGACTCTGTTGAGCTTTTTTCTTTTCTTCGTATTTAAATTTGCCAAAATCCATAATTTTACATACTGGGGGCTTTGCATTTGGTGATATCTCAACTAAGTCAAGACCTACATCTTCCGCCCTATTTAAGGCTTCTGGAACTGTTACAACACCTATTTGTTCTTTATCATGCCCTATAAGTCTTACTTTATCTGCATAAATTCGGTTGTTTACTCTTATTCTTTGTTTTTTAATTCGGTACTCTCCTATCTTTTATTTCGTCTAATATTTCTGCAGTGAAACTTTCTAACGAAACGGTTTGTTGTTGTTTAATAAATCTTCTTCTTATAGTAAGAGTATTATCCTCAACTTCTTTTTCTCCTACAATTACCATAATATTTACTTTTTGCATTTCTGCATCTCTAATCTTTGAACCAATTTTTTCTGATCGGCTATCTACGTCAACTCTAAATCCACTTGCTTTTAATGACTGACATACTGATAACGCATAATCATTATACTTGTCTGAAACAGGAAGAATTGTTACTTGTCTAGGTGCAATCCATAATGGAAAATTTCCACCAAAATGCTCTATAAGGAATCCAATAAAACGTTCGTGAGTTCCTAATGGAGCTCTATGTATACATAATGGAGTTTTTGACTTACCATCCAAATCTTTATATGAAAGATTAAAACGCTCAGGAACTGCAAAATCTACTTGATTTGTAGCAAGACTAAACTCCTTGCCTATTGCACTCCAAACCTGAACATCGATCTTTGGGCCATAAAATGCAGCATCGCCTACAGATTCAGTAAACTTTAATCCAGCATCCTTTAAAGCATCTCTTACGTCATCTTCTGTTTTCTTCCAAAGCTTTGGGTTATTAATATACTTTTTGCCTAAATCCTTAGGGTCGTGAAGACTTAATCTCATTTCATACTTTTCTATACCAAATATTTTGAAATAATCCATATACAAATTACATACAGCAATAAATTCATCTTTGAATTGACCTTCGGTGCAATAAATGTGAGCATCATTCATTTGCATACTTCTTACGCGCATTAAACCAAATAACTCACCTGATTTTTCATATCGATAACAAGT
>ENA-ORDR01000793-ORDR01000793.1-marine-metagenome-genome-assembly--contig:-NODE-793-length-15790-cov-2.391778_pt1 | contig 15790 bp, 7 predicted proteins | sample MGYA00240993_ERZ508538 | MGnify/ENA primary metagenome ERZ508538 (study PRJEB26207, sample SAMN05421999) | marine metagenome | isolation source: Monterey Bay, California, USA | place: USA:Monterey Bay... | reverse complement strand
AAGCCGCTTTCGCTGCGCTGGAGCAACTCGGCAAACCCGTCATCGCGGCGGTGAATGGCCCCGCACTGGGCGGCGGCAACGAGTTGGTGTTGGCCTGTTCGTATGTCATCGCGGCGCAGCATGCGCAGTTTGGACAGCCCGAAATTAACCTTAACTTGTTGCCCGGTTATGGCGGCACACAGCGCTTGGTGCGCAAGCTGTATCGCCGTCAAGGCGAGGCCGGTATGGCCGAGGCTGTCCGCCTGATGGTGAGCGGCCGCAATATTTCAACTCCTGAGGCCCTGGCCTGCGGCTTAGTCGATGAGGTGGTCACCGAAGCGGGCGCCTCCTCGGTAGAAATTGCCATGGCACGATTGCGCGCCCACTTTAACAACGAGGGGCCACTCGCTGCCGCACAAGCCGAGCATCAAAAAGCATTGGCTGATAAGGACCAAGGCATCCCCTACTCTGAGGCCATCCTAGAACAGCCGGCTTTGAGTCAGTCGCTGGCGCAAATCAGAGCCAGTGGTCGAGGCAAATGCGTCGACCGCGTGCTAGAAGCGGTCGCAACTGGAGCGAGCCAGGGTCAATCTGCTGGTCTGCTCCGAGAGGCCGAGCTGTTTGCCGAAGCGGTCTGCGACCCAGCATCGGGACCAGAGGGCATTACCGCATTTCTCGAGAAGCGCAGTGCACCACTGCCCACCCGCCACACGGATGTTGCGCCGGATGCCGCGGGCGACGCGGTGACCTCGTTACTCGAGGCCGGCGATTTGTTACCAATGGGCGCCAGCTTCTTCCCCGGTGTGACCCCCGTGCCACAGTATCAATATGGTTATGGCGTGCCCAAATCAAACGTGGATGGCAAGCCCGCACACGGTGATCCGGTAGACGCTGAGATCAAACTGATTTTTGAGACCCCCGACCCAGAGCCCAACGAGGCGCTGGTTTACGTATTGGCTTCAGAGATGAACTTTAACGATATCTGGGCGATCACCGGGATTCCCGTATCGCCCTTTGATGCCCGTGATGCCGATGTGCAGGTCACCGGCTCAGGTGGCGTCGCAATGATCGTGCGCTTGGGGAGTGAATTAATCGCCGAAGGCCGTTTAACCGTCGGTGACCTTTGCACCGTTTACTCGGGACAAAGCGAGCTACTGTCACCCGATCAAGGTCTGGACCCCATGGCCGCTGATTTTCGTATTCAGGGATACGAGCGCAACGACGGCAGCCACGCCCAGTTCCTCACGGTGCAAGGGCCTCAGCTACATCCCAAGTTACCCAGCCTCAGCATTGAGGAAGCGGGTTCCTACGGACTCACGCTGGGCACCATCCACCGCGCCCTCTATCACACCCTCGATATCGAACCGGGTAAGCGTTTGTTCGTCGAAGGCGCCTCGACCGGCACGGGCTACGACTGTTTGCGCAGTGCCGTTAGCAGCGGTTTGAGTGTGGCGGGCATGGTCTCTAGTGCCGAGCGCGCCGAGCGGGTCGAAGCCGTCGGCGGCGCTGCTGTCGACAGAAAAGATCCTAAGTGGGCAGCGGCCTTCACCTCGGTACCCGATGATCCATCGCAGTGGTCAGCCTGGGAAGACGCCGGTGTCGACTTTGTCGAAGCCGCCAAAACCGCGGCCGGTGGTGATCTCAATTACGCCGTATCCCACGCGGGTGAAACCGCGTTTCCCCGCACCTTTCAAACCCTCGGCGACGGCGGTGTGTTGACCTTTTACGGTGCCTCCTCGGGCTACCGCTTTACCTTTATGGGTAAAAAAGGTGAATCCAGCCCCGCTGAGATGTTCACTCGCGCTGGGTTGCGTGCAGGCCAAAGCTTACTGATCGTCTATGGCCCCGGCGCAGACGACGGCATTGTCGATCGCGTGGCCATTGAGGCGATCGAGGTTGGTTGCCAGCGCGGCGCGCAAATTGCGGTGCTGGTCGATACCGTGCCACAGCGAGAGTTTGTGAATTCGCTGGGCTTTGGGGCACAAGTGAAAGGTGTGGTCAGCCTTGAAGAGATTGAGCGACGGCTCGGGGATGACTTTGATCCACCGGGACCATTTGCTGCAATGCCTAACCCCTTTACTGAGTCTCAAGCATTTAAAGAGGCCGTGCGGCTCTTTTCAGATCGCACCCTCAAGCCGATCGGCTCGGCGATTGCGCCGTTCTTGCGCAATACCCTCGACAAGCGCGGCTTGCCGGATATTGTCTTTGAACGCGCCGGCCGGGATGGCCTCGCACTCGCCACCTCCTTGGTCAAACCCAACGTGGGCAAGGTGGTGTACGCAGAAGAGTTGAGCGGTCAACGCTTTACCTTTTATGCGCCACAAGTCTGGATGCGACAGCGTCGTATTTTGATGCCCAGCGCTGAGATTCGCGGTACGCACCTGAACACAGCACGAGAATTTGCTGAGATGCAGGAACGAATTGCCGCGGGTCAGATTGACGTATTGCCGCCCATCGCGCGGCCGGTCGAAGACATTGCCGATATTCACCAGGCGATGTGGGAAAACCGGCACGGCGGGGCTAATTATGTGGTCACCCACGCGCTGCCGCGAATGGGACTGAAAACGCGAGATGAACTTTACCGAGCATGGGCCCTTAGGGATGCGGCCGAGCGCGGAGAAGTCATTACCAAAGTTGAAACTGGATCAGCCGGAGCTCTTCGATGAACGATATGTCCAACCTAGCTAACGCAACCGCTTCGCAATCGCTCTCCGGGAGCCGACTCGAGAATAAGTCTGTGATCCTCACGGGGGCGGCGGGCTCGATTGGCCGCTACATTTCTCGCAAATTACTCCGTGAGGGTGCCAAAGTGACCATGACCGGTCGCGACCAAACCAAGCTCGATGGTTTTGTCGAGGAGCTCGCAGAAGAAGGCTTTGACGCTGACAACATCACCACGATTGTCGGTGACTGTGCCGACCCAGAGGTGTGTCGTGAGATTGTTGCGCGGGCCGTCAGCACCTTTGGCAAGCTCGATGTCTTGGTCAACAACGCAGGCGCCGCGGGCCCCAAATATACCCTGCGGGATATCCCCTTTACCGATGTGGAGATGCGCGCGGCCGAGACGGATCAGACCATGTTCGATTCCGCCATGAACCTGCTCGGCGCACCGTGGAATATGGCCCGAGCGGCCGCCGCTCATCTCAGCGATGGCGGCACGATTGTGAACGTCTCGACCATCTTCTCACGCACCCATTATTACGGGCGTATTCCTTACGTGGTGCCCAAGTCTGGATTGAATGCACTGGGCAAAGGACTGGCACTTGAGCTCGGCGAAAAGCAGGGCATTCGAGTGAATACGCTGTTTCCAGGCCCGATTGAGTCTGAGCGGATTGATACGGTGTTTGCCCGCATGGACGAGCTGCAAAATATCGCCCCGGGAAGTACCAGCCAGGAGTTCCGCGACCTCATGATCACCACGCGCACGGGTGACGACGGATTAGAGTACCGGTACCCGACGCCCACCGATGTGGCCAATGGCATCGTCTGGTTGGCCTCGGAAGAATCAGCAGCGGTATCTGGTCACCACGTTGAGGTGACCAATGGCATGCAAGTGCCAGCGCAAAGTCGCTCACAACTGGTCTCTTGGCCGGATAAGCGCCTTGAGGATCTCACCGACAATGTGGTGCTGATTCTGGGTGGCTCTGATCATGAAGAAGCATTGACCTATGCCGAGCGACAACTCAAGAGTGGTGCTCATGTGCTGCTGGCGTTTCGTTCGCTGGAGTCGGTGGGCTACGCCCGCTCGCTCATTCAAGCTCAGGGCCTTGATGAAATTCAACTCTCCCACCTCGACCCACTGCGTCGTGAGTCGGTGGACCGCACCATGCAATTTATCGACGACCACTTTGGCCGGCTCGATGGCGTCATTGTGCTCCCGCGCAAGCCCAACGGTCACTATGGCTACTCACTCAGTGGTGCCACCGACGAAGATGTCGAAAACTTTGTGCGTGAGGAAGTGGTTGCCCCAGTGGCCTTTGCCAGTATGTTGGCGAGCAATCTCAGCCGCTGGTTTGGCAAGTGTGAGCCGCCCGCCATCACCTACGCCACCAATGCCAGTGACCGACACGGCAATCTTTTAAATGAGGTCATCCGTGCGTCGATTGAGGCGTTAATCCGAGGCTGGCGCCATGAAGACGCCACGCTACAAACCGCGGGCGATCTCGAATGGGCAGTCCGCCCTAACCAATTGGTGCGCTACGACAGCGAAGACAAAGACAACCTGCCCTTCGCTGCGGACTGGGCGGCAACGCTCACCAATCGGGTGCGCCAGATGGATCCCATTAACTTGTGGATTCCTAAAAGCATCCAGCGAGCAACCGGTAAGGCCTCGATGCCGTCCCCCCTGATGCGGGTATTACCCGGTCTGCATAAGGGCAAAAACGCGGTCATTACGGGCGGCAGCCTGGGCATTGGTTTACAGCTGGGGCGCTACCTGGCCATTGCCGGCTGTCGTGTCTTACTGAGCGCGCGGAGCGCAGCCAAACTAGAGGAAGCGCGTGACGAAATCGTCGAGGAACTGCGCGGCATTGGTTACCCGCACCCTGAAACCCGCGTCACCACCATGGCCGATATCGATGTCGGTGACCCGGCCGCTTTAGAAGCGCTGTACGAGCGTGCGATGGAGCTGTTCGGCAATGTGGATTTCTTGATCAACAATGCCGGCATTTCGGGGGCCGAAGAAATGGTCGTCGACATGTCGCTGTCGGACTGGAACCGCACCATGGAGGCGAATCTGATCTCCAATTACTCGCTGATCCGTAAGTTTGGTCCGGTCATGAAGGACAAAGGCAAGGGCTCTATTCTCAACGTGTCGAGCTACTTTGGCGGAGAGAAGTACGTGGCGGTGGCCTACCCTAACCGCGGCGACTATGCGGTCTCTAAGGCGGGGCAACGGGTGCTCGCCGAGATTTTGTCTCGACATCTTGGGCCCGAGATTCAGATCAACGCCCTCGCCCCCGGACCGGTGGACGGCGCTCGCCTGAGAGGGCTGGGTGACGCACCGGGCCTGTTTGATCGACGCGGCCGGCTGGTGTTAGAAAACAAGCGACTGAACCAGGTCCACAAGGCGATTCTGAGTAGCCTGAAAGACGGGCTCACCCCAGAGACCATTATGGCCTTGTCGGCTAATGTGATCTCCGAGATCACTGCCAAGGCGGAGTTGCCTAATGCTCTGGCGCGGCTGCTGGTGTCGGTCACCGAATCCGGTGGCGAGGGGCATTCGTCCCAGTATCTGATGCATCAGGGTATTGCCCTGAAGCTCATCGACCGACTGGTTCACGGGGGCGTCATCACCTCTGAGCAGCGCTCGACGTTTATGGCGCAGTTTGTCGACGCACCCGAACCGTTCTTTGAACTGGCCGAGACGCAAAAATCGGCCTCGCAAATTGAGTCGGGTATTTTGAATCGGCTGCACCTGCACAAAATGCCCACCGATGAGCAAGTGGGTCTTTCAACCGTTTTTCACCTCGCCGACGACATTGTCAGCGGCGAGACGTTTCATCCCTCAGGCGGACTCAAGTTTGATCGTTCCGTGACTGAGGGCGAATTGCTGCTGGCGCCCAGCCAGACCGACCTGAACAAGCTTCAGGGTAAGCGCGTGGTCATGGTGGGCGACAGTATGCGAAAAGAGCTAGCGGCGATCGGCAATGGCTTTATGGGGCAGGATGTCGCAGCGCTCACGGTACTGACTCGTACAGAGGACAGTGTGCGTGAGCTTTTACACGCCATCGACGCCACGGATTCCGTGGCGTTCGATGTGCGGTGTATTGGAGATGATATCGAAGGCGCGCTGGATCATATCCTGCGTGAAGAAGGTGGATTCGATATTGTCGTGAATAGCCCATTTGAACGACTGCCACTCAACGCCCTTGCGGGTGAGCGGCACAAAACCTGGGATCGTGTGTTGAGTGATCAGCAGTTCCGTGATCTGGTAAACGACCAACTGACCCATCACTTTAGGGTCGCTCGCGTGGCAGCATTGGTGCCCAACAGTCAGATCGTGTTGTTAACGCCCGATACCTCACTGGCCTCAACCCGTGAAGAATTTGCGCTGGCGCTGTTTGTCAAAAACTCGCTGCACGCCTTTACGGTGACCTTAGGCGTAGAAGGCGAGCGCTTACCCACGGTCCCTGCGGTCAATCAGGTACAGCTGACACGGCGGGCGCATACCGAAGAGCCCTCTAATGATCAGGAGCTTGCCGAAGAAATGACACGACTGGTGCACGCGGTCTTGCAGTGTGCGGTGCCTGCGCCCTCACCCAGTGAGAGCCGGTACTTGTCGAAGATTTTCCGTGGTAACGCGGTGACCGTATAAAGGGAAATTCCGCTTAGGCCGGTATGCCTATCAACTGCCAGCGGCCGAGCTTACCCCCTCGGTCGCTGGCTTTTTTTTGCAGCATGAGATCTGGCCGCCCCCTAGGATTACTCTTTTGCGCGGAAAAAATCACTGATGGCTTCTAAGGCCGCGTCCAGCTCGTGATTGTGCGGGCTATCTGATGCCGTCTGGCCGTTACTGTGGGCTGCCACGACCAGATTAGCCGCCGTGTCGACAAAGATCGCCTGGCCAAAGACACCGCGCGCACCGTAACGTCCGTCGCCGTACAGCCACCATTTATAACCATAGCCGTCATACCCTTTTGAGGGGGTTGTGCTGGCGGCCATCCACCCTTCGGGGACCACCCGCGTGCCGTCTGGCAGCACGCCATCGGCCAGCGCCAATAAGCCCAGCCGGGCATAGTCACGCAGGGTTGCACTGATACAGCAGCCACCGGTTTCGCGATCGCTCGGCAACGAGAGCAACCACGTGGCGTCGTATTCCATGCCCATGGGCTGCCAAATCTTTTGGCTCAAATACGGGGCGGCGCTCATCCCAATGGCCGAGCGCAATACCTCGCCCACCAAGTTGCTCTCGGCGGTGTTGTAGTTAAACCGGTCACCCGCTGGGGCCACCCGCGGCAGTGCAGACAAGTAATTGGTCAGCGCCACGCCATTGAGCGCGGCAGCACGGGCCACATCTGATTCAGGGTCCTCGTAGTCTTCGTTCCAGGCAATCCCGGAGGACATTTGCAAGATATCGCTCACTCTTGAGCGGCCATACTCTGAACCAGCCAAACGAGGCAGGTATTTCACAATGGGGTCGTCGACGCTGTCGATATAGCCGTCGTGGATGGCCGCACCAATCAACAGTGACGTCACCGACTTGGTGACCGAGAAGGTTACCCAGCGGCTGTCGATGGCATGATCCGGCGCGTAGTGCTCCATCATTACCGCACCGTCTTTGACCACGATGAGCCCCATCAACTGCTGGTTCTGCAACCACTCACCCAGCGTGTGGGAGACCTCATCGGCTGAGAAGGATATGGCGGAGAGATCAGCAGGCGTTGCCGGTAAGGGCTCGCCTACGCCACTCGCCGCCACCGTTGCCGTGGGGTACAGCTGATCGAAGTGCGCAAAGGCCAACCGGCGCTCTGCCTGGGTCATAAACAGCGGACTGCTCTCCACACTGCCGTCTGACTCGAGCAGCACATCCGCCCGATAAGTATTGATCACGCTCTCTAGCGTTGGAGCAGGCTCATCTGCCACGGCCGTGAGAGCCAACAGGCCCGACAATCCAAAGAGCAATGCAAAGAGGGGTGTGCGGCGTAAACGGTTCGTCATGGGGTGATCTCAACTCTAGGGTGATATAGCGGTCGTCATATGGGAGTAGCGGTATGGCAGGTGCCGAGGCCCATGGTGTGACAAAAACCACGCCTAATGCAACTCAAAGGCTTTGCCCGCCCACGTTATGGCCGCTTTATGGCTTCTAAGGGCTGGGCTAAGTAGGCTGTTTCGCCCATTTCTGCTGCGCTGGGGCCTACCCTGCGAATTATGACCAGCAGAGAAGCCACTGATTGTGGGTTATACTGAGCGCTTGGGGGCGTTACGGATTCGACGACGGTAACGAAACCTGCGGTGCATGCCGTGATGGTAGCCAATCACGTTAATCCAAAGCTGCAAACTATTAGTTGCCAATGACGACAACTACGGTGCACAACTGGCTGCGTAAGTAGCCCTTTGTAACACCATCCAGGTGCTTCGGCCCTGGCGGTCTAAAGCAAGATGCCAGTATCGCGCTTGTGACTGTCATATAGAACTGGATCGCAGTGGCTTAGGTCTCGGGAGTCACGGTTAAATTTTTCGAGAATCGCGGTCAACGTCCTGACCGTTGGGCTGTTGTCCGTTAAATCAATTAACGGAAACTAAGCATGTAGAGCCAATGGCAGAGTACTGGCGGACGCGGGTTCAACTCCCGCCGCCTCCACCAAATAGTAGCCCCGCAAGGGGCTTTTCTATTCGGAAACATTAGGCGTCGCAGTCTCAAGCTTATCAACAACGCGGACAATGGCCTCGGCGATAACCTCGGGGACTTCTTCCTGCAGGAAGTGACCCGCATCAGTTTCAGTTGCCGGGGCATTCGGAAAACTCCGCTTCATCACAGGTAGCGCTCGCCCCAGTATCGGGTCACTGTTGCCCCAAACAATCTCGGCAGGAATATCGAGCGTGTCAACATAGGCTTCGATGACCCGCATGGCCGGCGTACTGGGGTGATCTGGTCCGTCCGTTACCATCCTCATGAGCGCAACTGGCGCCTTGGCATTACCACTTTCGAGGACCGGCCTAGCATAGAGAGATTTGACTGATTCATTCATTGAGTCTGGGTCTCCCTGCGCTCCATGGAGTTGATCGAAAACAGTGGTAAATACCTCCATTATCAGCTCACCAATGACAGGCGATTTGACGGCAGCATGTGCAGTCGACAGATCAGCTTTTTCGGTCGGTGCGATTAATGCGGTGTTCATTAATACGGCACCTTTCAACAGGTCCGGTGACATGGCCAGCGCTCCCATACCCACAGGGCCACCCCAATCCTGACCCACATAAACCAGTTCGGTCAGGTCGAGCTGCTCAAGAACACTGTTCATCCAACGGACATGGTTCACGAGTTTGTGTTCGCTCACTGGGATTTTGCTGGAGAAACCCAGGCCAACCATCGTTGGCATGATGAGCCGCATCCGTTCAGTCGGTAATCTGTCCGCGACCTTTCGATAGAGGAGACCAGAAGTCGGGTTACCGTGCTGCAGGTAGACTGGATAGCCAGTGCCGACCTCCAATACATGAATCTTGATGCCGGATTCCACTTCAACGAGATAGCTTTTGTAGCCCTCGGGAAGGACCTCGGTGACGTATTCGGGTAGTGGATAAGCTTCAAATTCGCCAGCATCGAGCGTTACCGTACCAGCACCCTCTGGTGTGATTAGTTCACCGTCCCGGGTGATCCAAATGACCAAGATAATAGCTAATGCCAGAATTGCGGCAGCGATCAGTAATAGTGTTTTGAGCATGAAGAATCCTCGATAAATTTAGTTTGACCAATAAATGAACTCATCATTGGCTTGATTGGCTTGACTATCATCACGGTCAAGATTAATGGGAACGCTAATCATTGCCGGCCACGCGGATGATGGCTGCTCCTTATTGTGTCGAGACAGAGCTGCCTGCAACTCGCGTAACTTTTCGGGGTGAGATTGCGCAAGATTGTTTTGTTCGGTTGGGTCATTCGCCAAGTCATAGAGCCAATTTTCCCCCGGCGGGTCGGAGATATTCAGCTTCCAGCCGTCAATAAGCGCACTTTGTGAAGCTCCCGAACGCCAGAAGAGCGCGCGGTTTTGGATGCTATCTGTGTTGCCATTAACGATGGGCAGGAGGTCAACGCCGTCGATCTTGCGATCTTTCGGAAGGCTGGCTCCGGCGGCGTTGGCGATGGTCGTGTAAATATCAAAGTGATGGACCGCTTCGTTAACCGTAGTGCCTGGTTCGATTTGGTCTGGCCATCGCAAAAAGTAGGGTACGTGGATACCACCCTCAAAAAAGCTCGATTTCCAGCCGCGATAGGGCTGATTAAGGTCTGGTAACCCCAGGTATCCGGCGCCACCATTGTCTGATGAAAAGATGACTATCGTGTTATCTTCGAGGCCATTGTCTTTGAGTGCTTTCAGTACCTCTCCTACACCCCTGTCTAGTCCACGAATCAAACCTGCGTAGACGCGCTCCCGGTGGAGTTCGATGTCTGATAAAGCATCATAGTCCTCTCGTGAGCTTTGAAGCGGTGAGTGTGGGGCCCAATGAGCGAGATAGAGGAAGAACGGGCGATCCCTGTTGTTTTCTATCACCCTGACGGCTTCCTTGGTGAAATACTCGGTTAGATGGCCGCTCGGTTGAAAGGGCGGCCCACCATTGAAACGAACTGCGTAACGCATAACTTTCCAGAAGAACTGATCAATAAAGTCGAAATCCTGTTTTGCGTTAACAACCTCTGGGGAATCTTTGGGCAGGTATAGACCGCTTGCCATGAGTAGACTTTCGTCAAAGCCCTGGCTGTTGGGATCCATTCCATTATTTTCGCCAACGTGCCACTTGCCGATATGTGCGGTGTGGTAATTTTTCTGCTTGAGCAGCTCCGCAATTGTAATCTCGGTGGACGGCATGCCCATGTCTTCATAAGCTAGGGCTCTGTCAGCAGAGTGGGAGATGGTTTGAAGGTGACGAGTAGGATCACGGGGTGCGAGCCTACCGATGGCCATCATGCCCGAAGGAGTCGGTGTGAATTCGAATCCAAATCGGGTGCTGTAGCGGCCCGAAAGCATTGAGGCTCTGGATGGTGCGCAAGTGGCATTTGCCGCGTAACCGTTGGTGAATGTTACACCGCCCGCTGCGATGGAGTCGATATTGGGCGTCGGCACCTTGCCATCTGCGACACCACCTCCGTTGAAGGTGATGTCATTCCAACCGAGATCGTCGGCGAGAATCAGGACGACGTTAGGCGGGCGTTGTTCTTTAGGGCGAGGGTCTTTTCCTGAAGCCCAGGCGATTTTTCGGTTTTCCTCCGGCTGCATTTTCGTGTCAAAGTAAAGACTGATGAGTTGCAGGACAATCGGTATCCGATATGCGTAAACCGCACTAGCGAGCAGGATTGTCACAATAACAATCGAAATACATTTTTGTATCCAGCTGGGCATTACTTAGACCTGAAATGAGCGCTAAAGGAAATTGCATGTTGTGCCGGCAAAATCGACTGTCTCAAAAGAACAGCTATCACCTCTGGAGAGCAAGGATTCGACGCAGAATCTGCCAGATCCACTGTACCCACTCGCATCAAGCCACCACAACTGATGGGGGTCGCCATACCCAACAATTCAGTCAATCTATTCTTCATTCTCTGCAATCCCTGGTTACGCTTAAGAATTTAGGGATTCTCTTACTTTCTACTGGGCGAAACCCTTAATGTTAACGCTGTCAACATTTATGGTATCATAGACCTTAAAATTGACAGCGTCAATATTAGCGTTGTTCACAGCTAGGATAAGAGTGGTCACTTGAAAGATGCCGTAGCCAAGGCGGGACTGGAAGTCGACGAGTTAGATTCCGCCATCATAGGTGGTGATCAGCTAAAAAAGTCGAACGCAATCGAGACTCTTTATCTGATTCAGGTCATTCAGGCGTGCCTACAGTGATTGTTAGAGGCGCACTTTTTTTGGCCAGGACCACATAGGTACGTAGCGTTGACAACTCGATCAATACGGCCTGAATAAATCCTGATTTACTATTGGAGAAACTACTAATGAAGAGTATTTGTAATCGACCTTGCAGCCTAGGCTATAGACTGATTGGAGCATTCGTTGTCCTTTTCGCTACAGCCCCGACAATCGCCGAGGAGCAGGATTCACTTGCAATCGCTGAAACCAACTTTATAGCCGCTGATAGAGACGGCGATGGCAAGCTTGATCAATCCGAATTTCGTTTCTTAATTGACGCCAATGCGGAAAATAACATTGGTCGTGCAGCCACCATCAGACGATTCAACGCCTATGACCGGGCTTTTCAACGGGTCGACCGAAATAGCGACGGTAGCGTTTTATGGACAGAAGTCGTGTTTATCGTCGAACAACAACAATGAAGCTACCTAGAGTGAATGGGCCTCTGTTGACGCCCCGGCTCGACCTGATTGGCCGCCTTGCTGTCGCTTGCAACAATAGATCAATCCATACTTTTGAACTAGACAGTGTCGCCACAAGATAATTCGTGTATAAAAGAATACAAAATATAGAGCGATATCAATAAAACTATGTCGCAGACATGGCATATCAGATAAGGTTTGGGGCTTATTAGAACCACATCTGCCCGGTCTATACGGTGGTTGGGGCGGTGCAGCGCGAGGTAATCGCCTATTCATGAATGCAGCTTTATGGATCATGCGTACCGATGCGCCACGGAGAGATCTACCGCCAGATTATGGTGGCTGGAGTAACACACATCGCCGTTTTATCCGCTGGCGCGACAAATACATATGTGAAAAGTTGCTGGAAATACTGATAGATGAGCCTGATGATCGATGCCAGTCATTGCAAGGTGCATCCTCATGCGGCAGTCAACCGACACTCGCTTCTACAGCGGATAGCCCAGGGTCAAACCAAGCATAAAAAAGATTCTCGGACTAGCCCCACTACCTATTGCAGATGTATTCGCAGTCAAGACCTATCTCGATAACAACCGACCCCACAATCCCAGAGTGTTTGACCCACCTAAAAAAATCCAGTGGCAGTCGGTAGGTGCACGTACTTCGGGGCAACATGGCTACGATATCATCGCTGAACGCACCAAGTGGAACGCCATACATGAAGGTTGTCCTGTCGCTTGCTCGAGACGTGTCAGTTATTAAATTTAGTCCAGAATCTGAAGGTGCGCTTTACTGTCAGCGAGACTTTATCACGATCTTTCAACAGACTGCCGATTCCCGCCTGCGCAGGACCAAAATAGGTGTTGCACTTGGCATTCACTATCCAGATTTCGTTTCTAAGGACCACACCGAGACTACCACTACCGCGCTCCTCGTCACCGCCAAAGGTGAAGGGGCTTTTCTCACCATCGATGGTGCAAGACACAGTCGTGGGCATACTCAAATCCAAATCGAACCCACCCGGTACTTGGCTCTCGCCCTGCTCGGTGTATACGTCCTTGTCCTGCTTCTCCACACGGAACACAACATTGAATTTGACCGTATTGTCCCAGCACACCGACCAGTCATCGGGCGTATCCAGCTGATAAGCGCGGGATGACGCACAGGCCAGGGTGGAAACAGATTACACGAGCAGTGTTTTTTCTACATAACTATCCTTCAATTGGCCTAATTATTGGCACGGCAAAAGGGCGCAGAAAAAGCCAAGCAATATTACAGTAAGGCGAAAATAAGTAGGCTACGGTGTATCATGAGCCCAGCTTCAACCCATCAAATTTCCCCTCTTCGCGCCATGCCTTGAGTGGCGAGAAAAAGGCAATTGGGCCATCGCCATACGGCATGCCCTGACGTATCCTATCGTTGGGCTTGCCCTCGTTGTTGTAAAAACTCGGCGTACAATCTTCACCACCGAGTGCCCCGCCATTCATTCCCTTGTCGAGAATAGTCTGCACCCATTGGCTCTCCGCGGACTCGGTAGCCTCAATCCTTTCAATATCGTGATCCTGCGCGTGACGAATAACATGGGCGATATGGGCTGCCAGTTCATCCAGCATGTGCGGATAGTTCACCGTAAACCCCCCCTGTGTCTGACTCATGATGAAACAATTTGGGAAGCCATGAACAAACATACCGTGCAGTGTGCGAGCACCATCTTCCCATTTTTCGGACAGACTCTGGCCACCCTCCCCATAGATTTCATAACCGGTGCGACTGGCATAGCTGGTCCCCACCTCATACCCCGTGCTATAAATTATGCAGTCCACTTCGTATTCCACGCCATCAACCACTAGGCCGGATTCAGTGATACGCTCTACACCCTGGCCGTCGGTGTCCACCAACGTCACGTTGTCGCGGTTGAATGTCTGTAAGTACTCATCGTGAAAACAAGGCCGCTTGCAGAACATGCGGTAGTAGGGTTTGAGCGATTCCGCCGTGTCGGAATCGCTTACTAGCTCATCAACGCGGGCGCGAATTTCGTTCATCTTCTCGAAATTGGCCGTCTCCATGATTTCCTTGATAGCCTTGCCACTTAGGTCCTGGCGACGGCTCTCCCTGAAGACGCGAATCATTTTGCCGATGAGATCCGTCCAGCCATCATTGACCAGATCTTCCGCCTGAGGGACACCAGATACCAACGCATTGAAGTTTTTCATACGCTGGCGCTGCCAGCCAGGCTTTAGTGACTCAGCCCATTCCATGTCAGTCTGCGCGTTGTTGCGGAGATCAACACCGGATGGAGTGCGTTGGAACACGTACAAGTGCCCGGCTGACTCACCGAGATGCGGAACACATTGCACTGCGGTGGCTCCAGTGCCTATCACTGCAATGCGCTTGTCCGCCAGCCTGTCGAGGCCGCCATTGGCATCACCGCCTGTGTAATCATAGTCCCAGCGGCTGGTATGAAAACTGTGCCCGGAAAAATTTTCAATACCCGGAATACCAGGGAGCTTCGGTTTGCTCAATGGCCCATTAGCCATGGCAATAAAACGAGCACGTAGGGTATCGCCATGATCGGTGCTGACTATCCAACGGTTAATCGTCGGATCCCAGCGGGTCTCGGTTACCTGAGTCTGGAAAAGTGCGTCTTCGTAGAGGTTGTAGTGCCTGCCAATGGCCTGGGCATGAGCAAGGATCTCTGCCCCCCGAGCGTACTTCTGTGTAGGAATATAGTTGAGCTCCTCCAGTAGGGGCATATAGATATAAGATTCCACGTCACACTGAGCCCCAGGATAGCGATTCCAGTACCAGGTGCCACCGAAATCACCGCCTTTCTCAACTATACAGATATCCTCGATTCCAGCTTCACGCAAGCGGGCGCCCGCCTGTAAACCGCCGAAGCCACCGCCGATCAGAACCACGTTGACATCTCTCTCTAACGGCTCCCGGCTAAATCCGGGCTCTGAATACGGATCGTCAATGAAATCAGCATACTCACCGGACATTTCGATGTACTGCTCGCTAGCATCGTCACGCATTCTCTTTTCCCGCTCCAAGCGATACTTTTCGCGCATCGCATTGGCATCAAATTCCATCGCATCGTCGTTCACTATTCGTTTCCTCATTAGTTCATCTGATAAAAATATGCGCCAACAACGCTATCTGGCTGTCCGGTGAATTGACGCCTTTTTCATGCGGCTAGCCACATAGAATGGCGACAGGAAAAGCACCAACAACACCAGAACCAGGAAAGGTTCACGCACACCTGCGTATAACGTATTCAACACCAGCTGCTTACGGTGATCGTAGCCTTGCGGGACCGGCAGTACCTTGTTGGTCTGGGCATAACGCTCATAGGCCGAGAGCATCCGCTGGAATCGCTGCGGCAATTCGCGTGCTAGATCGTGACTCTCGCCGGGGTCTTCCAAGATGTTAAACAGCTGCCAACGATCGTCCCCCAGCGGGCTGCGATTGTAGACAATCTTGTAGTCGCCCTGAAAAAGTGCAGCGTGACCTGCCAGTTCATAGCCCACGGTATCCGCCGGGGCGTAAATACGCTCGGCTTCATTCAGCAATACAGGGGCCAGACTGCGACCAATCATCGGTTCTACCGGCCTGCCACCGTATCTATCACCTGGCGGAGTTACACCGGCAAATGACAGAATGGTCGGCGTGATGTCCGTGACGAATGAGAGCGCACGGATGAGCACTCCTTGCCGCGGCAGCGCTTCACCCGCCACGATCAGGGGCACACGCATACCCCCCTCCCCTGCATAGAACTTGTAGTAGGCCAGTGGGCTGGCCGCAGCACTGGTGAAG
>ENA-ORDR01000792-ORDR01000792.1-marine-metagenome-genome-assembly--contig:-NODE-792-length-15796-cov-2.971054_pt1 | contig 15796 bp, 15 predicted proteins | sample MGYA00240993_ERZ508538 | MGnify/ENA primary metagenome ERZ508538 (study PRJEB26207, sample SAMN05421999) | marine metagenome | isolation source: Monterey Bay, California, USA | place: USA:Monterey Bay... | reverse complement strand
TAAGTTTTCTTTCACGAATTTCATCTAATATCTGGCTAATAACTTTGGTAACTTTAAGAGAACCATCAGACTTTATTTCCATTAAAAGATAGAGGTTTTGGCCTTTTGGTAAGCAAGCTAGATCCAAGAGTTCTGATAACTTTGGAATGCGAATTTCAGATAAAAATTCTTGTTCAGGATAGTTTGTCCCATATGTTGAAAGGCTATCTAAACCACCAACATCAAACTGTTTCAGCTGGGCTAATGTAAGTTCGCTAATCTTGGGGCCATTTTTACCTATCCAATTCCCATTGTGATCTCGTGTTAAACTAGCTGAAAGCCGATAGTCATGTGTAATAACCGGCACGTCGTCTTTTGTAACCAATACGTCAAACTCTAATGCCATCACGCCTAGATCTAATGTGAACTCGAAGCCTTCTATTGTGTTTTCAGGCATTAAGCCTCGGGCTCCACGATGACCAATCAGGCGAATAAGTCCGGGGTTTCCTCTAAAACCTTTTAATTGGGGAAAATCTTTCACCGCGAGGTCCTTTTAAATTAAAAACTTTTGTTGGCACTTTTACGGGTAGTATAGGCAATTGCATATCGCAAAATTCAAAATTTCCATAAAACATTGAGTTACAGATATAATTTTTATAGGTTTTCTTAAGACTTCTCCTAATGGAAGAAATATGGAAAATAATTTAAGCCTTGGTGCAGCCTGGATGAACGGTAAGGTTTTACCAATTTCACAGGCAACAATTCCGGTAAATGATTGGGGATTGGTTCACTCAGATATAACTTATGATGTAGTGCCAGTTATAGATGGAGCTTTTTTTAGATTTGATGAATACCTGGCTCGTTTTCATTCTTCTATGGAAAGTCTCCATCTCAACCCTGGAATGAGCAAACGAGATATTCAGGCAGCTCTTCACGAAATGGTTGGTGAGTCAAATTTGAGAGATAGTTATGTGGCCATGGTGTGCAGTAGGGGTAAACCAAAAATACCAGGATCCAGGGATCCGAGGGACTGTGAAAATCACTTTTTTGCATGGTGTGTACCTTACGTACACATAATTAAACCGGAAATTGTAGAACAAGGAGCGACGGCTTGGATTGCCCAAAACGCGTATAGAATTCCACCGAATAGTGTTGACCCCCGTGTAAAAAATTATCATTGGGGCGATTTTACTCAAGGTATTTTTGAAGCAAAAGATAAAGATTATGAGACGGTTATCTTGTTGGATTATGACGGTAATGTAACTGAAGGCCCTGGCTTCAATGTTTTTGCGGTCAAAGATAAAGTTTTGATTACACCTGACAAGGGCGTCTTGGCTGGCGTAAGCAGAAAAACGGTTTTAGAGATGGCCAACCACCTTGGTATAAAAACCAGTATACGCTCTTTGAGTGTTGACGAACTTTTAGCAGCAGACGAAGTTTTTCTATCCTCTTCTGGGGGAGGTGTTATCCCGATAGTTCGAGTAAATGAAACTATTTTTGGAAATGGCGCTAGTGGCCCGATTTCAATTCAGTTAAATGAAACATATTGGACCTGGACTACCTTAGAAAAATATAGGTACCCGATTAATTACCTGTAATGATCAGCTTTCTTGATCTGCGGGATTAAATAATGGTTTTTGGTCAAAAATAGCACCGCGCTTACAGTGACCTTCCAGATCAATTGCATCCTGAAAATTATCTACAATAAGATACTGATATTCTAAATTAGTCCGCATGTATTTCTTAGTCATCTGGTCTAGGGTTACGGAGCCTTCTCTAAATTTGTTTAATTGTGTGCTCGTAAGGGATGGTATAATAACCCTATTTGCTAGTAGTGAACAAAATTGGTCACCAGCAGCTCTTCCACTCGCGTGACTATTGAGCCGGGAAATTAACCCAAATTTCGTTTTGCCTGATCGTTGAGCTTTTTCTAGATCTTTTCCCGCAGTGTTTACATAAAGCAAAGTTTGTTCATCCCAAATGACGTATATGCCAGCTGCTAGCGCAGGAAAATTTGTTTTTGGCCAGTTTTTAAATTTAAATCTTTTTGAGAAAGCGTTTTTGAGCAAATTAGAAACTTTTTATTGATACGTTAGCTATTGAACTTCTTATAAGTAGGCATAGGGTCGCCTGGTAGGTTTTTTGCATTATAGACCCCTCGGGCAATTGCCCTCGCCATACAAAGACTAGCCGCATGGCAAATTTCCGCAAAATCATAAACTTCGTCCCGAAGTGGAACCTCGCCAGTTGTAGTGGCAAAAATTAAGTCACCATCGAAAGGTAAGTGAGAGGGAACTATTGCTCTTGCAATTCCATCATGAGCTGAGGTGGCCAGTCTTTGAGCTTGCGCTTTTGTCAACTCTGCATCTGTGGCAATAATTCCAATTGTTGTGTTAGCTCGATCTTCCAATGGGAATAGTTCTGGCCTTTTGAAAGACATCGCATAACTGCCTCCACTTGGTGAATCAAATCCTCCAAATTCGCCATCAATTTCAAACGGTGCTGCCCAAAAATATTTCCCTGTTTCATCTGTTGCATCGCCCACAGGGTTGACAGCAACCAGTGCACCAACTGTAATATTATTTTCTAATTTGAATGATGCCGAACCTAAGCCACCTTTCATCATTCCACCCTGTGCCCCGAAACCAGCGCCCACGGTGCCCAATTTAAATTCTGAATTTAAATTTTTATATGCTTCTCTTCCTAAGTCAGGGTATGGGTTTGTGGGCCAATTTTTTTCACCGCCATTGGTAAGGTCAAATAAAATAGCAGCGGGAACAAGAGGAACTATATGTCCGCCAACCTCCAGACCTTTCCCATCTTTCTGTAATGTGTCCACAACCCCAGAGGCAGCGTCTAATCCGAAAGCTGATCCTCCTGATAATACCAAAGCATCTACGCCTTTAATCGTTTTGTCAGGTGCAAGTAAATCAGTTTCTCGTGTTCCAGGAGCCCCTCCCATGACGCAATATGAGGTAACTAATGGTTTATTTCCACTTAGAACTGTAACGCCTGTTTTAATTTTTTCATCATGAGCGTTTCCTACAAGAAGGCCTTGCACATCAGTAATTAGATTTTTTGGTCCTGGTTGCATCATTAAATACACCGCCCGCCGTCAACCTGCATACAAACACCCGTCACCATGCTTGCCTCCTCTGAAGATAAATAGCAGGCGGCATTTGCTATATCCTCAGGCTGAGCGAACCTTCCAAGCGGTATTGTTGAGAGAAACTTTTGCCTTATCTCTGGCGTATCTTCACCCATGAAAGATGCTAGTAAAGGTGTTTCGCTTGCAACTGGATTAACAGCATTTACACGCACCCCAAAGGGTGCAAGTTCAACAGCCATAGTCTTTGTAGCAGTGTTCATCCAGCCTTTTGAGCTATTGTACCAATTTAAGTTTGGTCTGGGGGATACGCCCGCTGTTGAAGCAATATTAAGTATAGAGCCGCTACACTGGTTTTTCATTTCAGGAACAAAGGCTTTCGCCATTAAATAAACTGATTTGCAATTTATGCGAAAAACGCGGTCAAAGTCCTCTTCGGTAACTTCGTCAAGTGGTGTTGGTAAATGAGTAACCCCCGCATTATTAACCACAATATCTACTCTCTCAAAACTATCAAATACACATTTTTTCAGATTTTCTACTGAGTTTGTATCGCCCACGTCGGCTTTTACTGCTAATGTTTTTGCTCCTAAGTTCTCTGATAATTCTCGTGCAGCATCCTCATTTATATCAACAATAATGACCTTTGATCCCTCTTCGAGAAATTTTTTAACAATTGCTTTTCCCAAACCTGAAGCGGCTCCGGTAACTATTGCCGTTTTATTTTCTAATCGCATGTCATAATTTCCTTGATTATTGGTGATAGCTTGCAACGGTTTTCAAAGTTGAAAAACCAAAAAGAGCTTCAAACCCTTTCTCACGACCGTGTCCTGAAAGACCTCGTCCTCCAAATGGAAGTTCGACACCACCACCAGCGCCATAATTGTTAATGAAAACCTGCCCTGATCTAAGTTTTTTAGCCAAACGCATTTGCCTGGCTCCATCATTTGTCCAAATACTTGCCACCAAACCGTAGTCTGTACCATTAGCAATATTAAGTGCTTCTTCCTCCGTATCGAAGGGTATGATTACCTGGACTGGACCAAAAATTTCATCTTTAGCCAGTATATGATTTTCTGAAACATCAGCGAACAGTCTCGGAGCAACGTAATGCCCTTCTGACGGTGCATTACTATGGATATCCCCCTGTGCGACTAAGTTCAGATTTTGACCCTTATCTATAAAACTTTCTACAATCGACTTTTGTCTTTTGGATATCAATGGTCCTAAAGCTCCGTCCTCAATTGCTGGTCGCGCTACCAAGTCCTTATATTTTTGAGACATGTGATCAATCACTTCGTCGTATCGCGAACGATGAACCAATATACGACTGCTTGCAGAACAAGTTTGCCCACCATTCTGAATTCCGGCATTTACAAGAAATGGAAGTGCGTTTTCCAGATTAGCATCTTCAAAAAACAATTGAGGAGATTTTCCACCAAGTTCCAAAGTCACCGGAACGATATTAGTGGCAGCGGCTGCTTGCACTAAACGGCCTGTGGCAACTGATCCAGTGAAACTAATGTGGTTTATCCCTTTATGAGCGCAAAGAGCGGCGCCTGCTGAAGCTCCCAGTCCTGGAACTACATTTAAGACGCCCTTTGGAAGGCCAGCTTCAATTGCTAGATTAGCAAATGCTAAGGCTGTCAAACAGGCTTCTTCGGCTGGCTTCAAAACACATGTATTGCCCATAGCTAGAGCTGCACCAACTGAACGACCTATAATCTGCATGGGATAATTCCATGGGACAATATGGCCAGTAACTCCGTGAGGCTCACGTAAAGTATAAACAGTGTATCCTTCTAGGTAGGGTATTGTTTCTCCATGAACTTTATCTGCTGCGCCACCATAAAATTCCATATAACGAGCCAAAGCCTTCACATCTGCTTTTGCTTGAGTGAGGGGTTTGCCTACATCAAGTGCCTCAAGTTTGGCTAGAAGATCTATGTTCTTGAGAACAAGTCTTCCCAAATCAACTAAAATTCTCCCGCGCTCAGCGGCTGGAGTTACACTCCAACATTGCTCAAATGCATGTGTTGCATTTGTAACTGCCGCATCGATATCATCACTATTCCCCGAGGCGATTTCGGTTATAATACTACCATCAGACGGATTTGCTAATTCCAATTTTTCCAAACTTTGAGGAGGACGCCATTCACCAGCTATCAAACAACAAGATGGGTCAAATGGTAATGGTGGAAGCGACATTTCTTATAACTCCATTTGGAAATTAGGTAATTTTGGCACTGCATCAATTAAATTTTTTGTATACCTATTTTTGGGTTGTTCCAGAACTTTTTTTGTGAGTCCCTGTTCGATAATTTTTCCATTCTTCATAACTAAGCAACGATCAGTAATTGAGCGAATTACAGAAAGATCATGACTGATAAATAGGTAAGTAAGGCCATATTCAGCGGCAAGTTCAGCTATCAGATCAAGGATTTGGGCTCTTACAGTAACGTCAAGAGCTGAAACTGCTTCATCAAAAATAACTAGTTTAGGTTTTATAATCAAAGCTCGTGCTATAGCAATTCTTTGTCTCTGCCCACCCGAAAATTCGTGTATATATTTATTCTTATCAGCAGCAGATAGTCCTACATCTTCCAAGACCTGTTCAATTTTATTTTCAATTTTTTTGGTGTCAATCGAGCCCTTTATAAGGTAAAAAGGTTCCTTTATTAGAGTTGATACCCTGTGTCTTGGATTGAATGAGCCGTATGGGTCTTGAAAAACAACTTGAATATTTTTCCGAATACTTGCTTTAGCATTCAAAATATTTACGTCGTCTACGTTTATTTTACCTTCGAAAATTGGCTCAAGGCCAAGAATAGCCCGAGTAAGAGTTGATTTTCCACAACCAGATTCTCCAACCAACCCAACTCTTTCACCATTTTTTATATCAAACGAAACATCAGAAACTGCAGTGAAATAATCACTTTTTGAAAAAACCTTTGTTCGCGCCAATCTATATTTACAAGTGACATTTTTGATACTCAGAAGAGGATCAGTATTTGTGTCAATTATGGGTAGTTCAACTAAATGTTCTGATGCTGCAAAAAGTGAACGCGTGTATTTATGTTTCATACTTTTAAATAACTTCTGCGTTTCTTCAATTTCTACAATTTTTCCATTTTGCATGACTGCGATTTGATCTGCCATATTAGCCACAACTGCCAGGTCATGTGTAATTAAAATCATGGATATATTATCTTCTTTAACTAGTTTTTTAAGAAGTGCTAGGATTTGGGATTGGGTCGTTACATCAAGTGCAGTCGTCGGTTCATCTGCAATTATAATTGAAGGTTTCAATGCAATTGCGATTCCAATAACAACCCTTTGACGTTGACCTCCTGATAACTCATGTGGATAGCGTTTAAATACGTCGATCGCGGGTTTTAGGCCTACTCTTTCTAGAATCTTAAGGGTTTCACTGTCTGCTGATGTTTTGTTTTTTTCACTATGCAATACAATTGTTTCGCTGATTTGATCTCCAACAGTTTTTACTGGGTTCAGTGCTGTCATTGGCTCTTGGAATATCATTCCTATTTTAGCACCGCGAATTTTACATAGTTCAAACTCATTTTTCTTGGTGATCTCTTGATCACGAAAAAATATTTTTCCTCCAAGGTTGGCATTTTTAGGTTGAAGTTGGATTATTGAAAGAGCTGTCATCGATTTACCAGACCCACTCTCCCCCGTTATTGCTAGGATACGTCCCTCATTCAATTCGAACGAGACATCTTCGAGAATTTTGGTTGGGCCAATTTTGAGATTAAGATTTTCAACAGATAAAATGCTCATTCGCGAGACTTTCTAACTCTTGGATCCAGAATATCGCGAAGACCATCGCCCATTAAATTTAATCCCAGGACAGTTACTATAATTGCTGTTCCTGGTATAATAGCCAAGTGGGGAGCAAAGCTCACCATAGTTTGTGCATCGGCCAACATTCTTCCCCAGCTAGGTATTGGCGGCTGCGTGCCAAGGCCCACGTAACTCAATCCAGCCTCAGCTAGAATACCTAATGAAAACTGTATTGTACCTTGAACGATCAAAAGATTAGCAATGTTTGGTAAAATATGTTCGGCTGATATTAGAAAATCAGATTTACCACTTACGCGAGCCGCTAAAATAAATTCTTTTTGCCAAAGACTTAAAGCTGCTCCACGGCTCACGCGAGCAAAGACGGGTATATTAAATATCCCAATAGCAATAATTGCATTCATCGCACCAGCACCGAAAAGTGCGGTTATAAGGATCGCAATAACTAAAGAGGGGAAGGCAAATATCAAATCATTTGTTCGCATTATTACTTCATCAATCAGAGAATTTTTTCTAGCAGCTGCGGCAAGACCTAACGGAACTCCAATAGAAAAACCTATTCCAACTGCTAAGAGTGCGACCGCTAATGAAGTACGTGCTCCTATCATAATCATTGATAAAATATCACGTCCAAAATGGTCGGTACCTAACCAATGAATTTTATTTGGCGTCTGTAATTTATCAGGTATAGAAAGTTGTGTAATATCAAATGGGACCCAAAGAAAAGAAACCCCAGCTGCGATTATCACCAAGACACTCAACAAAGCGCCAAATATCAGTGAACCATTTTTCATACACGCCGCCTTAATCGAGGATCTACGATTGCATAAGCTATATCAACAATGAAGTTCACAGTTATTACAGCAAAAACGAGAAGCATCACTACACTTTCTACAACTATCAAGTCACGTTGTGTTATTGCTTGAAAAACTAACCTTCCTAAGCCAGGAAGAAAAAATACTTGTTCAATAATAATTGCGCCAGCTAATAGAAACGAAAATTGCAGTCCAATAATAGTGAGCACTGGTATTAAAGCATTTCTTAACGCATGTCGCCAAATTACAGCTCTTTTGCCAAACCCTTTTGCACGCGCTGTTCGAATGTAATCCTCTGAAAGAGTTTCGATCAATGCACTTCGCATTACTCGAGAAAGTATAGAAGCTTGAGGTAAAGCAAGTGCAATAGCGGGGAGTGTTAAAGATTTTATACTCTGAAAAATACCATTTTCCCATTCTACAAATCCACCTGCGGAGAACCATCGCAATTTTAAAGCAAAGATAACTACTAATATCATTGCAAACCAAAAGTTCGGTATCGCTATGCCAAATTGTGTTGCTCCCATAACTGCGACATCTCCTGCCTTCCCCCTTTGTGTTGCAGCGTAAATCCCGGCTGGGAAAGCAATGAGAGTAGAGATTACAAGCGCATATAAGGCTAGTGGTAAAGAAACCCAAATTCTGTCGGCGATCATATTCGAAATTGGACTTCTATATGTATATGAAGTTCCAAAATCGCCTTGGACCATTCCAGAAATCCAAGAAAAATATCGAGATAACTTATCTTGATCTAACCCCAACTCTGCTCGTAATGCTGCAATGGTATCTTCTTGTGCATTAATCCCTAGCATAAATGAGGCTGGGTCACCGGGGGCGATTTCTACGATGGTAAAAATAATTACAGAGGCTAGACAGAGGCTGATCATAAGAGAAATAGCCCTGTTTAGAAAGTATCTCAGCATTTTAAATTTTCTTTAAAGGTTTAGAATTACTATTGTAGGAGGCGGGAAATAAAAATATTCCCGCCTTCACATGCGTCTCAAGACTTAATCTGCCCAGCTTACTCCAGTTAGGTCAGTAGCTTGTGTGGGTGCATTCTTCCAAAGACCACGGACCTTAGCATTTGCCACGGTGGTGTAAGCTAACTCAAAAAGATATCCATTCACGTAATCATTTGAAATCATACGTTGTGCTTTTTGAAGCATGCTGCTGCGCTTGCCTGGTTCTGTAGTCCCATTCAATTCAGTCATGAGAGACTGGAATTCCGGGTTGTCATACTGAAAGTAGTAATCAGGCCTTGCATAAATCCCAATATCCATTGGCTCAGTGTGGCTTACAATTGTAAGGCCATAATCTTTTCCCCTAAAAACTTGCTCAAGCCACTGTGCCCATTCCAAATTGCTTATTTCAGTTTCAATTCCAACTGCACGCAATTGAGATGCTATTATCTCTCCACCGCGTCTAGCATAAGAGGGTGGTGGAAGTTTAAGAGTGGTTGTAAAACCTTCTGAAAATCCGGCCTCGGCTAGAAGTTTTTTGGAAAGCTCGGGATCATAATTTGAATTACCAGTTAAGTCTACGTAATCAGGATTATGAGGAGCAAAATGTGTTCCTATGGGTGTGCCGTAACCAAACATTGCACCATCGATAATGGCCTGACGGTCGATAGCATGAGCTATGGCTTTACGGACTTTTACGTTATCCAAAGGTGGCATTTTATTATTTGTTGATAAAATTGTTTCACCTTCTGTCGAGCCCTCTAAAACCTGAAACCTTGGATCAGCCTCGAACTGTGGAAGATTTTCAGGTGCTGGAAAACTAGTAAAAACATCCACGTCCTGAGCCATAACCGCAGCGAAGGCAGCCGTAGGATCGGAAATAAACTTAAAAGTAACGTTTTCTAAAGCAGGCTTGTCACCCCAATAATCTGAGTTGCGGGATAATTCAATTCGATCCCCTTGAACCCAATTTTGAAATGTAAAAGCACCCGTTCCAACAGGGTTATTTTTTATACCCTCAATACTCTCAGGCGCAACTATAACAGCGTCACCCCAAGCCAAATTAAACAAAAAGCTTCCATTAGGCTTATCTAGCGAGATTTTAACGGTTGAGTTATCTACAACAGAAACATCGGTTATTCCCGAAAATAGGGCTTTTTGGGCATTTGTACTATCTTCCGCTTTGGCCCGATCAAGAGAAAATTTAACGTCATTGGCGTCCATACTGGTGCCATCGTGAAACTTTACTCCGGAACGTAATTTAAAAGTATAAACAGTTCCATCGCCCGAAATATCCCATGATTCTGCTAGTCCGGCTGTTACAGATCCGTCTGATGCAAATCTTGTTAGACCTTCGAATACATTTGAATAAAGAACGCTGTCAATTGCACCAGCTGCTGCACTAGTTGGATCCAGATGTGGTGGTTCTAGCTGCATAGCGACCGTGATGTCAGACTGTGCAGAAAGGCCAATTCCTGTGCTAGCAAATATAGCTAATGCGCCAGCTGCGATGAATTTTGTTGGTTGAAACATATTTTTACTCCTTTTCCTGAGACAATTTTAATCCGCGAAAAACCGTTTCTAACGTTAAGACGTGTAATAGAAGCTTATACTACGATTGCTATTTTTAAACAAAAAAAGCGACGTATTTTAATTTTTACTGTGTTGAAAGAATTAAACTGGGCAGTTATTTGGAAAATCTCGAATTTTAATACCTAAAAATATTCAAATTTTATGTATTATTCTCGATATTAGGGATAAAAATATTTTGCTTTGTTTTAAGACCTGACCCGTGTAGCGTGTTTTGAGTCAAAACAAAAATGCAAGATGAATAAAAATAACCTATGGCGTTTGAGCGCCTCTGAAATAGCCAAAGCTACCACCGCGGGTGAAATTCGGACAGTTGATGTCATAACTTCTGCTGTCGATAGAATGAAGCAAGTCAACCCTTCTTTAAACGCTGTAGTTGTTGATCTATCAGAAAAAGCTATTGAAACAGCAGACCTTTTAGATCGTGATAGAGACAATAATAAATGCTGTGGACCGTTACATGGTGTCCCAATAACGATCAAAATTAATGTTGATCAAAAAGGTCATGCGACTTCAAATGGTGTTTCCGCTCTTAAAGATTGGATAGCACCTGATGACGCACCAATTGTTAAGAACCTTCAAAAAGCTGGTGCTATTATAATTGGTCGCACCAATACTCCAGAGTTTTCATTTAGAGCTGATACAGATAATGGCCTTCATGGAAGAACAAATAATCCGTGGGGTAGTCATGTTTCTGCTGGTGGCTCTTCTGGTGGTGCTGGTGCGGCTGTCATGTCGGGTATTGGGGCAATGGGACATGGAAATGACATTGGCGGTTCGCTCAGGTTCCCAGCGGCAGCTAATGGCGCGTTCACAGTTAAACCTGGTTTAGGTCGTGTGCCAGCTTGGAACCCATCTCAGACAGCGGAAAGGGGAATTTTAGCCCAATCCATGTCCGTCCAAGGCCTTTTGACACGAGGTTCATCAGATTTGGAATTGGCTTTGCCGGTTATATTTAAAAATGACCCTGCTGATCCGTTTCATGCACCCTTGCCGTATCAACTTGAAACCAAACAAAAAAACTTTAAAGTTGCTTTTTGTCGTGAAACACCTGGTTTTGAAACTCATCCTGAAATCTATAAAGGATTAGAATTAGCTGCAGCTGCGCTGCGCGATGCAGGCTATGAGATTATCGAAGTTGACCCGCCTTTATTACTTGAAACGGCGATGGCCGGCTATCGAGCTTTAATGGGTGAGGTAATAGAATTACTTGGACCCGACATCAGAAATTACGGCTCCAAAGAAATTAATCAAATTTTTGATGATTACTTTAAACAATTTGAACCTTACACTGGAACTGACTTGTTAAAAGTGCTCGCGAAAAGGGCTTATTATGCGCGAGAATGGTCACTTTTTTTAACCCAATATCCTTTACTTCTCAGCCCATTTTTGCCTCAACCATTTTTTAAACCAGGAAGAGATTTAGAGGGTCAAGAAGGCGTTCGGGAAGTTTTAGGAGCGGCTCTTTGGTCGTATTCTATAAACTTTTTGGGTCTTCCGGCAGGATGTTTTCCAACGCATCTTGCGCAGTTGGCGCACGGACCTCAGACAATTAGCGTTCAATTGATTGGTCAGAGATGGCGTGAGGACTTAATCGTAGATGCAATGAAGGCAATCCAGAACCGACTTGGTTCATTTTCAAATGAGCTTTGGTCGCTTATGGAAAAAAATAATTAGTAACTTGAGTGGTACAGATGGATTTCCCAAGATTTAACTTAGAGTGTTTCGAAAAATCTGAGGGGCTCGACCGAAGAAAAAGAAGCAAAGAACTTGATAAAATGTGCAGTGAGACTGGTTTCCTTCTTTTGGAAGGTCATGGAGTATCTCAAAAAATAATATCGGACCAATGGAATATTGTTTCAGAATTCTTTTCATCACCACTCAAAATAAAAAGGGAAGTTAAAGTACCTTTTATTGGCTATCCATATGGATGGATTGGACCTGATCAAGAAGCCTTAGCGGCCTCAAAAGGTGAAGAAACACCACCTGATCTCAAGGAGAGTTTTAATGGTGGTCCATTAACCATTCCAAAAAATATTAAAGATCCCGCAGCCTATGAGTTTTGTTATCAACCAACACTTTGGCCAAAAATTGATGGTTTTCGAAAAACTTGGGAAACTTATTATGCGGCAATGGAAGACTTAGCAGAACGGATCATGGCCGCTTTTGCTGAGGCTTTGGGGTTGGAGAGTTCGTATTTTGATAGTTTTATTGATAACCCTATCTCCGCCTTGCGAGCGCTGCATTATCCGACAACTACAGACGCTATAATTGAAAAACAACAGAGAGCAGGTGCTCACACAGATTATGGTTCACTGACAATATTGTTACCACAGGTCGGAACCACTGGTTTGCAAATAAAGAAAGAAAATAGTTGGATAGACGTCCCGGTTCTTGAAGATTGTTTAATTATAAATATTGGAGATTTAATGGAACTTTGGACGGCAGGGCGATGGGTTTCTACCCTCCACAGGGTTATTGCAAGACCAAACCAACCTCCAAGAAAAAGCCTTGCGTATTTTCATCAACCTAACTGGGAGTCTATAATCAAACCAATAAATTCAGGTATTTATGGGAGTGTTGTTTCTGGACCTTACCTAATGGATAAATTTAAGAGTACGAACCTTTAATTTGAGAAATTAAACAAGCATTCCGCGAGCAGCTACGGGAATTGTTTTTATGATCTTATTATTTTGAACCATAACTAATTTATCAACCATATTCACCGCCACACAGACATGGTTTGGTATAACAGTAACAATATCACCAACAGACGGCTTATTTTTGCAACCTTTCAAATCTAGAAACCCATGCTCTTCTGAAAATTTAATTATGTTAGCTTTTGGATGTTCGGTTATGTAGCCAAATCCTTTTAGTCCACCAGTATCAGAAGTAAGTGTTTTTGAACCTGCATCTAATATTCCGCGGTTGTCATTTGCTCTGCTGACTACGCTCGTGAACACTCGAAACCCACAATTACTGATTTGAGCAAAACCATTTTCAACCATCATCATATCATTAAAAATGCATGTGCCAGCGCGGTGTTCTGTTGCTCCATTTAATTTCCCAATGTTTGCAAAATTTGGTGTGCCACCAGTAGATATTATTTTTGCTTTTAAATTTAGCTCATTTAGCTTTTTTGTTAAATCATCATGAAATATTTGGGTATCTTTCCAACCATCAAGCGGTGGATAGTAAAGTAAGCCCTTAAAATTTAACCATTTATCTTCAATGATTAATTTAATCAGGCTTAGAGCCTCGTCAGGTTTTTCGACTCCAGCTCTTTTTTGCCCTGTGTCACACTCTATAAGTACATCAAGAGGCCGATTTGCAGCTTCTGCAGCTTTTGAATATTCACTCAGTGAAACTTTATTGTCTGCACAAACTTTTAGAGAAAGTTTTTTCTGCAAACTGGCCAAACGACCTGATTTTGCGGCTCCAATAATATTTGTTGCTATTAAAATATCATCGATACCTGCTTTTGCCATTACCTCGGCCTCTCCAAGTTTTTGGCAAGTTATTCCCTTCGCTCCTGCATCTATTTGCATTTTTGCTAATAGAGGTGATTTATGCGTTTTTATGTGTGGGCGGTTGGCTACACCTGCACTATCACAAATTTTCTGCGCTTCACGAATGTTACTTTCGATTATATCTAGGTCAATCACAGGACAGGGTGTGCCAAATTGGCTGATTATAGAAGACTTAAGGCTATCTAGGCTATTCATAATTTAATTCCTTCATAAACATAACTTTTGCTAGGGGCTTTCAACACTTTCAGTTTCAAACGCAGCTGGGGATGTGATCTCGATAAGTTCAAGATCATCACTATGCTGAATTTCCCTATGTCGTATTCTGGGAGGTTGAAGTGCCGCTGATCCAGGTCTGAAAGTTACTTCGCCTTGTCCCTCATATTCAAAAGTCACCCACCCCTTAAGAATGTAAATCATTTGAAAGTCTAGGTGATGTATATGCCAAGTTGGCTCAGCACGTCTTCCTGGAACAGCGCGGATAATGTTTGCTGAATATTTCCCCTGCGTTGCATCATTAATACCTAAATCACGATATTCGAAAAAGGCTCGAAGACCGCCAGTAAAATGACTTTTAAATGTACCTGTTCCATCTGCATGACTTACACAAAATGCTTGGCCTTTCCATATACCTGATGACATTATCTACTCCCTACGTCAAAGACTGTTGCTCCAGTAGTTTTTCGAGCCATAAGCATTTCAAAGGCTTTTGGTACATCTTTCAAAGCGTACCTTTGGTTAATATGCATTTTTACATGACCTTCAGCCAACATTTTAAACATATTTTCGGAAACTTGCTTTAAGCTTTCTTTGCTTGATACGAAATCAAACAATGTTGGTCTCTGGGCGTAAAGTGATCCATTTTTAGCCAAGTCACCCATAGCAATATCCTTTATAACGCCACTCGACTGGCCAAAAGAGACGAACAACCCAAATTTCTTTAAACAAGAAAGCGTATGAGGGTATGTTGCCTGACCCACGCTATCGTATGCGACATCAACACCCATGCCGCCCGTGATGCGGGCTACTTCTTCAACAAAGTTTGATTTGTTATAATTTATTACATGATCATAGCCTGCATCCCTGGCAAGTTTGATTTTATCATCACTTCCAACGGTTCCTATACTTTCTGCACCAATGTACTTAAGCCATTGACCAGCTATCAAACCAACACCGCCAGCTGCGGCGTGAAATAAAACTCTGTGAGAATTTTGGACTTTGAACGATCTGTTTAATAAGTATTCGACCGTCATACCTTTAAGCATTGATGCTGCTGCTACTTCATCGGTAACATCATCGGGCAGTTTTACTAATTTTTCTGCAGGCAAGACGCGTTCTTCTCTAAAAGCCCCATTAGCGGTGGTGTATGCAACCCTGTCCCCAATTCTCAGGTTTTCTATGTTAGTGCCTACTTCAGCTACAATTCCAGCAGCTTCTCCACCCGGAATTTGAGGTCCATTTTCTGGAAATGGGTATGTACCGCTGGTCATATACACATCAATAAAGTTCAAACCAATTTTAGTTTGATGAACCAAAACATCATTTGGCCCTAATTTGGGTGTTTCTACTTCTCGCCAATCTAGGACTTCTATTCCACCGGGCTTATCCGCGCAAATTGCTTTGGGCATGCATTTCTCCTGTTAACTTTGTAACTTATGCTTAATTAATTAGATGAAAAAACAATAGCGCCAATAATAATAAGTAGCTAGAAGCAAGTTTATTATAAATTTGTTTGTGAAATGGACTAAATTCAAATTGAAAATTAAAAAATAGGGTTTGTAAAATGGGAGAAAAAACTTGTCTTGTAATCGGTGGTGGCAGGGGTATGGGTGCCGCTACTGCCAAGGAAATGCATAAACGTGGATATAAACTTTCACTTATGTCTCCAACTGATAGCTGTGAACAATTAGCTGAAGATTTGGAAGGCGTTGCCTTACGTGGAAAAGCTGAAAACAAAGAAAATTTGCAAGGTATTGTGAACCTGACAATGGAAAAGTA
>ENA-ORDR01000789-ORDR01000789.1-marine-metagenome-genome-assembly--contig:-NODE-789-length-15840-cov-4.726385_pt1 | contig 15840 bp, 11 predicted proteins | sample MGYA00240993_ERZ508538 | MGnify/ENA primary metagenome ERZ508538 (study PRJEB26207, sample SAMN05421999) | marine metagenome | isolation source: Monterey Bay, California, USA | place: USA:Monterey Bay... | reverse complement strand
AGGTGGACAATTAGAAGCGGATGCTGCAAGATGGATAAAAAAGAATGGGACAAAACCTGTGGTTGGTTTTATCGCTGGACAAACAGCTCCTGCTGGAAGAACCATGGGGCATGCTGGAGCAATTGTAGGAGGTAAGGATGATACTGCAGAAGCTAAAATGGCTATTTTGAGAGAATGTGGTATAACTGTTGCCGAATCTCCTGCTGAAATAGGAAAACTAATGGCAGAGAAAATGGGAGTTTCTGTTTAATTTCGAATAAGAAAAGATAATCTATCTATATTGTATTTGGATTTTTTATCTTTGAATCTTAAAATATATTAAAATGAACTTATTAGAAGGAAAGACTGTAATTATTACTGGAGCTAGTAGAGGTATTGGTAAAGGAATTGCAGAAGTATTTGCACGACATGGAGCAAACATTGCATTTACATATCGTTCTTCAGAGAAAGAAGCAAAAGATTTAGAGAAGGAACTTTCTTCAAATGGATGTAAAGTGAAAGGGTACAAATCAGATGCATCAGACTTTGATGCTTCACAAAAATTAGCAGACGACGTATTGAAGGAATTCGGATCTATTGATGTATTGGTTAATAATGCCGGAATTACAAAAGATGGACTTTTAATGCGTATGTCAGAGGAAGATTTTGATAGTGTGATGGATATCAATATGAAATCAGTCTTCAACATGACAAAAGCAGTACTCAGACCAATGCTAAAACAAAGGAAAGGTTCTATTATTAACATGAGTTCAGTGGTAGGTGTAAAAGGAAATGCCGGTCAGGCAAATTATTCAGCATCCAAAGCTGCTATTAACGGATTTACTAAATCTACGGCCTTAGAGCTTGGATCTAGAAATATCAGATGTAATTCCATTGCTCCTGGATTTATCGAAACTGAAATGACAGATGCTTTAGGAGAAGATCAGGTAAATGAATGGAGAAATTCTATTCCTCTAAAAAGAGGAGGTACAACTGATGATATAGCAAATGTAACACTCTTTTTAGCTTCTGACATGTCATCTTATGTAACAGGTCAGGTTATTAATGTTTGTGGAGGTATGCTAACATAATTTTATGTTTAGCATTACTACAGAATTACCAATTTATTATAGCGTATTATGCATCCTTTTAGGTGTTATTTATGCTTATTTTTTATACCGGAAGAATAAATTTTTCAGTAAAAAACTTACTACAGTATTATTTATTTTTCGTGCATTGGTGGTTTCTGTATTGTCTTTTCTACTGCTTAATCCTTTATCTTCTGTCACAGAAACTATTGAAGAGAGACCAATAATAATTTTAGCGCAAGACGCTTCTTTCTCTACCTCTTCAGATTCTTCCGATTATCAAAATTTAATTAATCTAAAGAATAAGCTTTCTTCAGATTTTGATGTTATTACATATAATTATTCTGATCAGATAAAAGAAGGTTTTACAACTGATAAGACTGGTAGTTCTACAAATATTAGTCAGCTTTTGGATGAGGTAGATTTAAAATATTCTGGAAGAAACCTAACAGGAGTTGTTTTAAGTTGGGACGGCCTGTATAATCAAGGTAGTAATCCTCTGTCACATAAAATTGCAAAATCTATTCCTTTTTACACTATTCCTTTGGGTGACACTTCTGTTTTAAAAGATGTCAGAATTTCTGAAATCCAGCATAACGAGATTTCTTTTCTAGGGAATACCGCTCCAGTTAAAGTAAATATACAAACAGAAAAATGTAAAGGAGAATATATAACAATAAAATTATTTTCTGAAGGGAAGTTAATAGAAAGTAAAAAAATAAAAATAAACTCCAATTCTGAATTTATCAAAACAAATTTTACAATTAAAAACAGTAGTTTAGGACTTCATAAATACAAAGTTGTAGTTTCTTCAGTTTCAAATGAAAAATCTATAGAAAATAACTCTCGTTCTTTTTATGTAGAAGTATTGGATTCTAAATATAAGATTCTAATATTGTATGATGCAATTCATCCTGATATTTCTGCAATAAAATCGGTTTTAGATAAGAATAAGAACTATGAAATTGAGAAAGAGAAACTTTCAGAGTTCAATTCAAATTACGATAAGTATAATTTGGTTATTTACTTTGCATTTTCTGACAATAAATTAGAAGAATTAGAAAAACTAAAAAGTTCTGATGTTTCACTTTTATTATTGGTAGGACCAAATTCTGTATCTAAATTAAATTATTTGTATCCATCAGGAAAAATAGTTGGCAAGAATAAGAGTCAAGAAGTTACCGCTAGTTATAATTCTGATTTTTCAAAATTTAATGTCTCTACAAATCTTCAGAACTATTTAACTGATTTACCTCCTTTATTAGCTCCATTTGGCACTTATAATCAATCTCTAAATTCTGAAATTGTATTATACCAGAAAGTAGGACTGTATAGTACAGAAAAACCACTTATTATAGTTGACAATAATTCTGAAAAAAAATATTCGGTAGTATATTCTGAAGGATTGTGGAAGTGGAAGATTAATGATAGAAATGACAATAATCTGCACCAAAATTTTGATGAATTATTCTCTAAGATTGCTCAATTTCTTCTTATAAAAGAAGATAAAAGCAGGTTCCGTATTAATTACGATAAAAAGATAATTCAAGGAAAAGATATGAATTTCTTTGCTGAATATTATAACGAAAACTATGAGCTGAATAATAACAAGGAAGTTAGTTTGCACATCAAAAATAAGGATGGAGTAATTTACGATTATGTTTTTTCAAAAAACACTAATTCTAGTTACTTTTTAAGAGTAAGTTCTCTTTCTGAAGGTTTTTATAGTTTTATTGCAAAATATAATAACTCCGAGCAGATTGTAAAAGGAGAATTCACAATTCTTCCCAAACAAATAGAAAGTAAGATTAGCACTGCTAATCATCAAATTTTATATCAACTTTCTACAGAAAGTAACGCGCATATGTTTGATAATTTTAATACAGATCAGATAGTAGACACGCTAAAAAACAATCCTTTAAATAAAACTCTTCTTCATACTTCTGAGAAGGTGAAATCAGTAATAAATATAAAATGGATATTAATTCTTATTCTATTATTTATTTTAATAGAAATGGTAGTTCGTAGATATAATGGAACTTATTAGTTGTTTTCCTGATATACTGTTAGTTTATTAGCAGTAAGTTCCATTGTTGTACATGTGTTTGCTTCTAGGTACGCTTCGCTATCATACCAAACATAACCTGTTTCGTCAATTGCTTCCCAACTTATTGTTGTATATGAGTTATTAGACCAATAAACTGAACCAGTTGTAAAGAAGTTGTCAAAACAATTTGGTGGAGTTTGTGCGGTGTAAAATCCTCCATCATTATATTGAGAACCTATATTGTTACCATCAATATAAAATGTTAGTTTGTCTACTCCTTCATTGTATAAGTATATACCAGCTGCAGCGTCCAAATAAAATATGATGTCTCCAGTAAAATCGCATGAATTATTATTAATATCTGCTTGAGGGTTGTAGTTTATTGCATTTGGATCGGTACAACCTTCAACAGGTATAGAATTAGTTTCACAAGAAATTAAAGTTATTAACGAGAGGCTAAAAAGTAGTATCTTTTTCATGCTTTATTTTAATTGTTAAGTGGCAAATTTAGTTATTTTTGTGTTCAAATAAAAATAAATTATATGTCATCACAGGCAACACTTACTTTATCTACTGTACAGCAAGCTCAAGAAATGGGTTTATTACCAGAAGAATTTGATAAAATTAAGGAAATATTAGGAAGAACTCCAAACTTTTGTGAACTAAGTATTTTTGGAGTAATGTGGTCAGAGCACTGTTCATATAAAAACTCTATTGTTTGGTTAAAGAAACTACCTAAAGAAGGATCTCATATGTTGGTTGAGGCAGGAGAAGAAAATGCGGGATTAGTTGATATTGGGGATGGATTGGCTTGTTGTTTTAAAATAGAATCTCATAACCATCCATCAGCTCTTGAGCCATATCAAGGTGCTGCAACTGGAGTAGGAGGTATCAACAGAGATATTTTTACAATGGGAGCTCGTCCAGTTGCGCAATTAAATTCACTTAGGTTTGGTAACATTAATTTAGATAGAACAAAATGGCTTGTAAAAGGTGTAACAAAGGGTATTGGTGATTACGGAAATGCTTTTGGTATTCCGATAGTTGGAGGAGAAGTTTTCTTTGATGATTGTTACAACACTAATCCTCTAGTAAATGCATTCTCAGCTGGGATAATGAAAAAAGGAGAGATGATCTCCGCTACTTCATCAGGAGTTGGTAATCCTGTATTTATTGTAGGGTCCAGAACAGGTAAAGATGGTATTCATGGAGCTTCATTTGCATCAAAAGATATTACAGAAGATTCTGCAAATGATTTACCAGCAGTTCAGGTTGGTGATCCTTTTCAAGAAAAATTATTGTTAGAAGCAACTCTAGAACTTGGAAAAACTGATGCTGTAGTTGGTATGCAAGATATGGGAGCTGCAGGTATTACTTGCTCATCCAATGAGATGTCGGCTGCTGGAAAACATGGTATGGATTTATGGTTAGATAAGGTGCCAACTCGTCAATCAGATATGAAAGATTGGGAAATTCTTTTGTCAGAATCTCAAGAGAGAATGTTGGTAGTTGTACATAAAGGAAAAGAAGATATTGTACATGATATTTTTGATAAGTGGGATTTGTCGTGTGAGGAAATAGGTGTAGTAACTGAAGGAGAGAGAGTAAGATATTTTATGCATGGTGAATTAGTAGGTGACGTACCATGTGATGATTTAGTATTAGGTGGTGGAGCTCCTGTTTATCATAGAGAGTGGAGCGAGCCATCTTATTATCAACAGTGGAAAAAATTCCAGATTGATAGTATTGAAGAACCTAAAGATTTAATAGAGGTGGCTAAGTATTTAACAGGACATGAAAACATTGCTTCTAAAAGATGGGTTTACGAGCAGTACGATTCTATGGTTGGAACAGTAAACATGAGTACTAATGATCCTACTGATGCAGGGATTGTAAATTTAAAAGGAACAAATAAAGCGCTTGCTATGACAGTAGATTGTAATGCTCGTATGGTTAATGCAGATCCTGAAGAAGGATGTGCAATGGCAGTTGCTGAAGCAGCTAGGAATATTGTTTGTTCTGGAGGTGTTCCTTCTGCAATTACAAATTGTTTAAACTTTGGAAATCCGTATAATCCAGAAGTATATTGGCAGTTTGTTGGAGCAATAAAAGGAATGAAAAAATCTTGTGAGAAATTTAACACTCCAGTTACTGGAGGAAATGTAAGTTTTTACAATCAATCTGCTGTGGAAGGTACGGAAGTTCCGGTTTTCCCTACTCCAACTATTGGAATGTTGGGTATAATTGAGGATAAATCTCACATCACCTCATTAGGTTTTAAAGGAAAATCAGACTTGATTTATATGTTAGGAAAATCTGAAAATGATATTTCTTCTTCAGAGTATTTAGCTTCATATCATAAGATAAAAGAGTCTCCAGCTCCTAATTTTGATTTAGATATTGAGGTAGAATTACAACATACTCTTACAAAACTTATAAGAGCTAGTGTAATTGAATCAGCTCATGATATATCTGATGGTGGTTTATTTATCACCTTATTAGAGAGTTCTATGGTAAGTAATCTAGGTTTTGATATAACAACTTCTGCTGAAATTAGAGAAGATGCTTTCCTTTTCGGAGAATCTCCTTCAAGAGTTATTATCTCTGTTAGAGAGGTGAAAGAAGATAGATTTTTAGATATTTTAAGAGAATCAAATATTCCTTTCACACTTATAGGACACGTAAGTAAATCAGAGATCAGAATAGATGACCAATCTTTTGGAGATGTTGCGGAGTATAAAGAAATTTATAATACAGCTCTTGCTGCAAAATTGAAGTAGTGAGTCATGAGTAAATACAAAGAATACAAAGTATTAAGTTTACCTAATATTCATAAAGATGTTTTGAAAAGATGGAATGAAGAAAACATCTTTGAGAAATGTATTAATTCTAGCAAAGAGAAACCAAATTTCACTTTTTATGAAGGGCCTCCTTCTGCAAATGGAATGCCAGGTATTCATCATGTGATTGCTCGTACCATAAAAGACTTATTTTGCCGATATAAGACCCTAAAAGGGTATAAGGTAAATCGGAAAGCTGGTTGGGATACTCATGGATTGCCTGTAGAATTAGGAGTAGAGAAAAACTTAGGAATTACCAAAGAAGATATCGGAAAAAATATTTCTATTGAAGATTATAACAAAGCCTGCCGAAAAGATGTAATGAAATACAAAGGCGAGTGGGAAAAACTTACCAATGAAATGGGTTATTGGGTAGATATGGATAAACCCTACCTTACTTATGATAACAAATATATTGAAAGTGTTTGGTGGCTACTTTCAGAGCTCCATAAAAAAGGATTGCTTTATAAAGGGTTTACAATTCAACCCTATTCTCCAAGCGCAGGAACAGGGCTAAGTACTCATGAGTTAAATCAGCCAGGTTGTTACCGTGATGTGAAAGATACTTCTGCGGTAGCAATGTTCAAAATTGTAGAGGATGAGAAGTCTAATTTTATTTTTGATGGAGAAGAGGAACTTTCCTTTGTCGCCTGGACAACTACTCCTTGGACCCTTCCATCTAACACAGCGCTTGCGGTAGGTAAAAAGATTACTTATGTAAAAGTAAGTACATTCAATTCCTATACTTCTAAACCTATTACCATTGTGATGGCAAAAGATCTACTGCATAAGTACTTTACAGAAGGGATTTCTCTTTCAGATTATAAATTAGGAGATAAACAACTTCCGTACAAGATTGTAAAAGAATATAAAGCAGAGGAGTTAAATGGAATAAATTATCATCAATTACTTCCTTATGCTCAACCTACAGATGGAGAAGCTTTTAGAGTGATTCTAGGAGATTTTGTAACTACAGAAGATGGAACGGGTATTGTTCATCTTGCTCCTTCTTTTGGTGCAGACGATAATTTGGTAGCCAAACAAAATGGAATTGGTTCCCTTACCTTGGTAGATGGGCAAGGAAAATTTACTAAAGAAGTTACGGATTTAGCAGGACAATATGTAAAAGATGAATTCTATACAGAATCAGATGAAAAACCAAAGTATCCTGCAGATGTACAAATTGTAATCAATCTGAAAGATAACAATAGATTATTCAAATCTGAGAAATACGAACACTCTTATCCTCATTGTTGGAGAACTGACAAACCTATTTTATATTACCCAATGGATAGCTGGTTTGTAAAAACTACCGATTACAAACAACGAATGATGGAACTGAATAACACCATCAACTGGAAACCAAAATCAACTGGAGAAGGGAGGTTTGGTAATTGGTTAGAAAACTTAGTTGATTGGAATCTTTCTCGTTCTAGGTTTTGGGGTATTCCTATTCCTATCTGGCGTACAGAAGACGGTTCAGAAGAAATTTGCATCTCTTCTGTAGAAATGTTACAAACTGAGGTAGAAAAATCGATATCTGCTGGTGTTATGAACACCAACCCTTTTGATAAATTTGAGGTAGGTAACTTCTCAGAAGAAAATTACAATACTTTTGATTTACACAGACCTTATGTAGATGATATTATTTTAGTTTCATCTGAAGGAAAATCAATGAAAAGAGAATTAGACCTTATTGATGTTTGGTTTGATTCTGGATCCATGCCTTATGCACAACTTCATTATCCTTTTGAGAATAAAGATATATTTGATAAAAATTATCCTGCAGATTTTATTGCAGAGGGAGTAGATCAAACTAGAGGTTGGTTTTTTACACTTCATGCTATTTCTACCATGTTATTTGATAGTGTAGCTTACAAAAATGTGGTGTCGAACGGATTAGTCCTGGATAAAAATGGAAACAAAATGTCTAAGAGATTGGGTAATGCCACCGATCCATTTGAAACACTAGATAAGTACGGTGCAGATGCATGTAGATGGTACATGATTTCCAACGCTCAACCATGGGATAATTTAAAGTTTGATAGTAGTGGGATAGAGGAAGTACAAAGAAAATTCTTTGGAACGCTTTATAATACCTACTCTTTCTTTGCTCTGTATGCAAATATTGATGGTTTTACTTACTCTGAAGAAGAAATACCTCTTGAAAAAAGAACAGAAATTGATAGATGGATTATCTCGGAATTGAATACTTTAATTGCAGAGGTAGAAAATAATTATGAAGATTACGAACCTACAAAGGTATCTCGTTTGGTTCAGGATTTTGTAATCAATAAACTGAGTAATTGGCACATTCGATTAAGTAGAAGAAGGTTCTGGAAAGGAGAATATAATACAGATAAAGTATCTGCTTATCAAACGTTATATGAATGTCTGAATAAAGTTGCTGCTATTTCATCTCCTATTGCTCCATTTTTTATGGAACAATTATATACAGATTTGAATTCTGTTTCAGGAAAATACAATGCAGATTCTATTCATCTTTCATCTTTCCCCAAATCAGAAACAAATAAGATTGATAGAGATTTAGAAGAAAGAATGGATTTAGCTCAGAAAATAACTACAATGGCATTATCTCTCAGAAAGAAGGAGAGAGTACGTGTTCGTCAGCCATTACAGAAAATTATGATTCCTATTACAGGAGATAAAATGAAATATCAGATCAATTCAATTCAGGATATTTTACTTTCAGAACTTAATGTAAAAGAGATAGAATTTATTTCAGATGATGCGGATATACTTACGAAGCAAATAAAACCAAATTTTAAAACTCTAGGTCCTAAATTTGGTAAGGATATGCAAATAATTGTTTCCAGAATAAATCAGTTTACAACAGAAGACATAAAGAAAATCGATCTTGAAGGTAAATTTATTATTAACCAAGATATTACAATTGATATATCTGATGTAGAAATTTCATCTGCAGATATTCCTGGTTGGCAAGTTATGAATCAGGACGGAATTACAGTTGCTTTAGATATTACTCTATCTGAAGAATTAAAAGAAGAAGGTTTGGCAAGAGAGTTAGTAAATAGAATACAAAATATCAGAAAAGATTATGATTTTGAGGTGACAGATAAGATTGAAGTGGATGTTGAAAAAAACGATAAAATTGATTCGTCCATATCAAATAATTTATCCTATATTTGTGGAGAAACTTTAGCAAATTCTCTTAATATTGTTGATGTTTTAAAAAACGATAAAATTAGTGTTGACTTAGTTGATGATATTTCAGTCAATATTTCAATAAAAAAAATATAAGTTATGTCAAAAGAAAAAGTATGTTATACAGTAGCGGAACTTAAGGATTTCAAGGAGTTAATAGAGAGTAAAATCAAGACTGCAGAAGAGGATTTATCTTTATTAAAAGCTGCTTATTCTAACGATTCAGATAATGGTACAGATGACACTTCTCCTACATTTAAGGCTTTTGAAGAAGGCTCAACTACACTTTCAAGAGATGAGAATATGAAACTTGCTTTAAGACAGGAAAAGTTTATTAAGAACTTAACTAATGCACTTATCAGAATTGAGAATAAAACTTATGGTATTTGCAGAGTTACGGGTCAGTTAATTAGTAAAGAAAGATTAAACCTTGTTCCTCACGCTACACTTTCTATTGAAGCGAAAAGATCTCAATAATCCTTTGAAAAAAGTACTACTTACTTCCTTTATTTTATTATTGGTTGATCAAATCACAAAGATTTTGGTAAAAACATCTATGAATCTATATGATGAAATTCTAATTTTTGATTGGTTCCGTATTTTTTATATTGAAAATAATGGAATGGCATTCGGAATGGAACTTCCAGATCCATATGGAAAGTTAATTTTAACACTTTTCAGAATAATTGTGGTTGGATGGGGTATGTTTTATGTTCATAAACTTATAAAACAGAATTCTTTTCCTTCAGGTTTGTTAATCTGTTTTGGACTAATTATTGGAGGTGCTTTAGGAAATATAATTGATAGTACATTTTATGGGGATCACTTGTTTCATGGAAAGGTAGTTGATATGTTGTCCTTTCCATTTTTTACAGTTGATTTACCAAATTGGCTTTCTTTCTTAGAAGGAAGTGATAGAATGTTTACTTTTTTTGCTCCGGTGTTTAATATTGCCGACTCTGGAATTTTTGTAGGAATTGTATCAATTCTATTATTTTACAGAAGACATTTTAAATAGAGTTAATTGCTTTTCCTTTGTATATCTCCATAAATAGAATCCTTAATACTTTTTCTGCTAGAATTTTTCTTTAGTTTCCACTTCCACTTTCGTATGATTCCTCCTATGTAAAACAGAAATCTTGCAGATAATGGGATTTCTGTATGAGTCCAATGTTCAGGAAATCCATAGTCATATTTTTTTAGAAATGGTCCGAAAACAAATAAAGTCAAAGATTGAATATCCTTAGTATAATACTCTGATAGATCTTTCTTTTTTCCATCAGTTTTATTTTCTACAGGTAAGTCTTTTGGATTTTTTATACCAGATTTTTTAAGAGCTATCTTGTAATCTTCAGTAATATTTTCATATCTTATTACAAAATCACATTTATCTAGAGTAATACTAGCGAAATTATCAAATGGTTTGTTAAAGAACTTAATAAAATATTCTTGAAAGCTAGCGTTGTTTTCATGAATAAAGTTGAATCGTTCTCTTTGTTTTTTACTTATATGACCTCCATTTTCTGTAAAAAGCTTTGGATTTGTAAAATTTCCTTTTGCGTTAGCTTTCATTTTCTCATAAATAGTAACTGCAATTTCCATAGGGTTTCGTAGTACTGCAAATACAAAGAATTTCTTTTCTTCTGTAGTTGCAACTTTTTTAAATTCATGATATAAAGAATGTTTTCTTAGATAAGGTTCTCCTTCATATTCTTTGTGTAATTCTTTAGTGATTGCTGAGGAAGCAGAAAAGGGTAGACCAATAAAAAGAAATTTATATTTATAACTTATAATCATTAAAAAATTATGAATTTTAGTATTTTCAAAAATACTATATTTACAAACTATGAGAATGACCTTTTTGTTTTTTATTATTTTTTCATTACCTTATCTGATTTCAGCACAGTTTACAGATAACTTTTCAGATGGTGATTTTACAAATAATCCAACTTGGTTTGGAGATTCTAATAAATTTGAGGTAGATTCTTCCGGAAGACTTCATACGATTTATGATTCGGTAACTTCTGAAATATATCTTTCTACTATTTCTAAAGTTTCTGAAAATGCAGTTTGGGAATTTAGTTCAGAATATTTTTTTAATCCATCATCATCCAATTTTGCAAAGATTTATTTAATGTCGGATAATGAGGATTTAACTAGCGATTTGAATGGTTATTTTGTAAAGGTTGGAGGTGAAAGCGGAAGTATAGATGGTGTAGATTTATACATTCAAGTGGGTTCGAATGACATTTTATTAATTGATGGAATTGATGGAGTAGCTTCATTAAATCCGAACCTTAGTATAAAGGTTACTAAAGATAATTTAGGTAATTGGGAGCTTTTTACAGACACATCATCTTCAATCTACTTTTCAAATGGAACTGCAAATGATTTAACTCTAAATAGTTCTGATTTTTTTGGAGTAGTTTGTAAATACACCAAAACTCGATCAGATAAATTCTATTTTGATAATTTCTCTGTTTCAGGAAGTTGGGACACAACTTCTCCTCAGAAAATTTTGTCAAATGATTTAGTAATCAATGAACTTTTTATTGACCCAACTCCTTCAATTGGATTGCCTGAACACGAATATATTGAACTATACAATAGAACAAATTCTGATATTAATTTAACCGATTTTATTGTAAAAATTGGATCTACTGAGAAAATATTTCCTGTTTCACAGATAAAAGCAGATAGTTTTACTGTGCTATTGAAAGAAGATATTATTGATAGTTTCCCATCAAATATCTCTAAAATTGGATTTAGTTCTATTTCACTTACAAATTCAGGAGCAGATGTTGTGATTCTAGACAATTACGGTGCTATTATTCATTCTGTTTCATATACTGATAAATGGTATAATGATGATAATAAAATAGATGGAGGTTGGAGTTTAGAACAAGTAAATCAGGATTTGTATTGTGAAGGAGAAAATAATTGGAGAGCTTCAGTTTCTGCAATTGGAGGAACTCCTGGAAAACAAAACTCAGTGTATGGGCAAAATGTATATTCCGGAAATTTAAGAGTTAACAATATATATACTGAGAATCAGAATACAGTTTCTATTATCTTTAATAAGAAAATGGATAGTACTTTGGTTTCCAATATTAGTATATATGAAATAGATAAAGGAATATCTACTCCTCAGAGTGCGGTATATAACTCAGAAAATCCGAATAAGGTAAGATTGACTTTTTTAAATTCTTTACAAAGCGGAATAATTTATAATTTGAGTATTAATAATCAAATTTCAGATTGTGCAGGTACTTTATTAGATACAAGCTTAAATTATAAGATATCTTTAGCAGATAGTTGTTTTTCTTCAGAAATAATAATTAACGAAATACTTTTTGATCCAAAGAATGATGGAGTTGATTATGTGGAAATTTATAACAACTCGGATAAATCTTTTGACTTAAAAAATTATAGAATTTCAAATTATTTAATAGATTGGAATACTCCTGAAAATTGGAAAATCATTACAGAAGAGAGTAAATTTATTTTTCCTGATGAATATTGGGTGATTACTACAGATTCTGCAAAAGTTAAGGATCAATATCTTTCAGAGAATCCGTATAATTATATTGAGGTGAGTAGTTTGCCAACTTTTAGTAATGATGAAGGAACTGTTGCAATTATTCATCAATCCTTATTAAATACCATAGATATTTTGGAGTATAATTCAGATATGCATCATCCCTTACTTTCAGAAGTAGATGGTGTTTCTTTAGAGAGAATATCTCCTGATTTGGAAGAATGGCAATCTTCTTCTTCAGTAAGCGGATACGGAACTCCAACATATCAGAATTCACAATATTATCAAGCATATTCATTTGGTGAAGTCTCTCTTTTTCCTGAAATATTTAGTCCTAATAATGATGGATTTGAGGATGTGCTTACAATAAATTGGAATTTTGATAGATCCGATTTGATGGGAAGCATCTCAATTTTCAATTCTGAGGGAATTCTGCTTAAAGTGATTGTAAATAATGAACTATTAGGTTCTTCTGGAACAAAGATTTGGAATGGAACAGATGATAATTATAGTTTACTCCCTCAAGGAATTTATATTGTTTTGATAGACGTTTTGTCGGATAATGGATATATAAATCAGTACAAAAAAGTGGTGGTTCTACAGAATTGAAGATTCTTAAACAAATAAAGGAACAAATAAAGGAACTTCCACAAAACCCGGGAGTTTATCAATTTTTTGATAAAAGCCAGAAGATCTTATATGTAGGAAAAGCAAAAAACTTAAAAAATAGGGCTTCATCTTATTTTACAAAAAAACAAGAATACGCAAAAACAAAGTTGATGGTCTCTAAAATTAGAGATATAAAATATTTTGTTGTGCCTACAGAAATGGATGCTTTATTATTGGAAAATAATCTGATAAAAAAACACCAACCTAAGTACAATGTAATGTTGAAGGATGATAAAACATATCCTTTTATTTGTGTAAAAAACGAACCGTTTCCAAGAGTATATTCTACTAGGAGAGTCGTGAAAGATGGTTCTTTTTATTTTGGTCCTTATACCTCTGTTCGTTTAGTTAGGACACTTATTGATTTTATTCATCAATTATATCCTTTACGAACTTGCAATTTCAATTTAAAATTAGAAAATATTCAGAAGAAGAAGTTCAAATTATGTTTAGAATATCATATTGGAAACTGTTTGGCTCCTTGTGAAGGATTTCAGTCTGAAGATAGTTATCAGATTGGCATAAATCATATTTCCCAAATCCTTAAGGGTGATATAAAATCAGTTGCTTCTATTTTAAAAGATAGAATGATTTCTTTTTCAGAAAATATGGAATTTGAAAAAGCTCAGGAAGTAAAAGAAAAGTTAAGTTTGCTAGAGAATTATCAATCAAAATCTACCATAGTAAATACTAAGATTAATAATGTAGATGTTTTTACAATTGTTTCGGATAATATTTCAGCTTTTGTAAATTATTTAAAGATTTCGAATGGAGCAATTATACAGACTCATACAATAGAATTGAAGAAAAAGTTAGAGGAAACGGATAAAGACCTTTTGGTATATTCAATTACAGAATTAAGGCAACGATTTAACTCTCAATCTACAGAAATTTACAGTTCAATATCTGTTGATAATCTGTGGAAAAACACAAAGATTATTGTTCCTCAAATTGGAGATAAATACAAATTGATTGAACTTTCAAAACGAAATGCAAAATACATGCAATTTGATGCAATAAAGAAGAAAGAAAAATTAAAAGAAAAGTCTTCTGACAAGAGAATAATAAATCAATTGCAGGTAGATTTAAACCTAAAGGAAAAACCCAGACATATTGAATGTTTTGATAATTCTAATTTTCAGGGAACTAATGCAGTTGCGGCTTGTGTAGTATTCAAAAATGGAAAACCTTCTAAGAAAGATTATAGGCATTTTAATATAAAAACAGTTGTTGGTCCTGATGACTTCAAATCAATGGAAGAAGTAGTTTACAGAAGATACAAAAGACTTTTGGAAGAGAAAAAGGATCTACCACAACTTATAATAATTGATGGAGGTAAAGGACAACTTTCTTCCGCAGCAAAGAGTTTGGAAAAATTAGGTTTGCTATCAAAAATAGATATTATTGGGATTGCTAAAAAACTAGAAGAGATTTTCTTTTTTGGAGATTCTATTCCTCTATACTTAGACAAAAGATCAGAGAGCTTGAAGATAATACAAAGATTAAGAAATGAGGCTCATAGGTTCGGAATTAAGCACCACAGAAATAAAAGAAGTAAAAATACATTTACAACTTCACTTGATAATATTGAAGGAATAGGAGAGAAGACCATACAGAAATTACTCTCTCATTTTGGTAGTGTAGACAAAATAAGAGAAGCAAAAAGAAAAGAAATTGAAAACTTAATTAGTAAAAGTAAAACAGCAACTCTATTACTATCTTTGAAGAAATAAAATAGAAAGGATAAGTTATATTTTTATTTCCTCTAAATTACTTTTCTATCAGATATTCTTAGATGATATGCAAGTTCCTTAGAATAATCTTTATTATTAGGATGCTTAACTCTTAGATCTATTTATTGATATGAATATTCTCAATCTGACTCTTTGAGAGTTTTCCGTTTAACCATTCTTTGCTAATATCAGCATTATATTTCTTGTAAAATTCTATTGCAGGAGTGTTCCAATCTAACACTTGCCATATCATTCCATTTAGGTTTTGTGTTTTGCAGATATTAATTGTTTCTTCAAATAAAAGACTTCCTATTCCTTGTTTACGATATTCTTCCTTAATTACAAAGTCTTCAAGGAAGAGGAATTTCCCTTTCCATGTAGAATATCGTATAAAATAAAAGGATAATCCAATAATTTTTTCGTTGTTTTCAGCAACTAAGAACCAGTACCATGGATGAGTCCCAAATCCATCATTTTCTAAGTCTTCTAATGTAATAGTTACTTCTTCTAGAGAATTTTCATAATCAGCTAATTCTTTTATTAGTTCTAGTACTGAAGAGAGATCTTCTTTTACTCCTTTTCTAACTTTTATTTTCATAGAGCTAATATAAAAAAAACACCACTCAATGAGTGGGTTTGTTTTGGTGGATCTTACGGTTCCTATTTCGAACTTACTTTCATCATTTAAATAGAGTATAGGGTTCGAATCCTGCTACCCCGACTTTTTATCTTTTCCGTAATTTTCTGTAAGTTTGCTGTA
>ENA-ORDR01000786-ORDR01000786.1-marine-metagenome-genome-assembly--contig:-NODE-786-length-15882-cov-9.112116_pt1 | contig 15882 bp, 17 predicted proteins | sample MGYA00240993_ERZ508538 | MGnify/ENA primary metagenome ERZ508538 (study PRJEB26207, sample SAMN05421999) | marine metagenome | isolation source: Monterey Bay, California, USA | place: USA:Monterey Bay... | reverse complement strand
AATGGTTTTCCTTTTATATAAAAACCTAAAGGAAATGCCAACAACATAACTGCCAGAAAACGATAGGAAATAAAATTAGCTATCTCAGGATCAGAAAAACCTTGCTTTGCCAAATAGATATTTAAAATCAAGAAGAAAGCTGCACCAATTAACTGTACAAAAAACTCAGCCTTTATCATTAAAAGAACATGCTCTTCTAATTGTAAATATGCCTTAATTACTTTTTTCAAAACAGGAATTAATACTCTTGAATAACCTCCATTAAAGTTCTAAAAGCAACCGCTTTATCACCATATCGTTCTAGATGTTTTTTCTGTAAGTTGGGCGCAAAATCAACTTGGTAGTGGTGTAAATCTTTCATATTCTTACAAGTATAGCCAATTGCATAAGTTTCTCCTGTATCTCCCTGAACAATAACTCTATTTAACTGAGATTTAATAAAAACCCCTGTTTTCATAACTTCAGGAATATGGATTTCTTTCATCCAAGTCAACCAATCATCAACTATACTTTCATCAATATTCACTGTAACATTATAAACTATCATTCTTCAATTTTTAAGTTATCCCCTCTTAATTCTCTAAATCTTTTTCTCGATTCTGCAACAAAAATACTACTGTTATGCTCTAATAGAATTTTCTCATAAAGGAGCATTGCATTATTCATATCATCCAATTTATTCTCATAAATCTTGGCTCTTTTATAAAGCGCATCATCAGCTAAAATATCATACGACCAATCTTCCTCAATTCTTTTCAATTCCGAAAGAGCCAAATCATATTTATTTTGCAAATAATATATTTCTGATTTTCTTAAATAAATCTCATCAGTAAGAGTATGGCCAGAAAAAGCTATTAATACAGAATCGTATTTTATAATCGCCTCATCATATTTTTGCTGATAAACTAACAAATCACCCAAAGCAAAAGCACGCATTGCAATCTCAGTAGTATCTAAATTATAATTATCAGTTATTAATAATGACAGTTCCATTGCATCATTTGCAATCAACTTTGAAGTAGATGCTTTTAATGTTGCAAGTTGAGCCTGTGCCCACTGAAAATCACCTTGGTAATAAGAAATTTTTGCTCTTCTTAATTTTGCTTCATGCCCTATAGGATGTTCTTTAAAATCCTTTTCAACTTGCGAATAATACAATAAGGATTCCCAAACATTACCTAACAACAACTGAACATCAGCATATTCTAGCTTGCATTCTGCTAAATCATACTCTTCAATTCCAGGAATTTTCATTGCATCAATTAGAAGAGTTTCAGCCTTTACTAAATCATGATTATAAAATGCCTGGAAATGTGCATAATTAGAAAGTAAAATAACTGTCCCTCTATTAAAACCTAAATCTTCAATAAGAGATTGATAGGAATTATCTAGTTCAGTTAGATTGCTTTCATCATTATTTATTTTTTTACTTAAAGCATAAAGCCTGTTGATATTTGCATCTATATATAAATAGTTTTGTTTACCTTTAGAAATAACATAATCATAGGCCTCAATTGACAAATCAAAATACTCTTTATCTAAAAATGATTCTCCTAAATCATACACTCCTTCTCCGTCAGACTTTTGTCTTTTATCCAAAGCTTTTGCTTGCCTTAAAGCCATTTTAAATTGATGATTTTGCATAAACAACCAAATTAACATCTCAGTAAAATCAGTTCTCTCCTTTTCTAATCTTACAAGAGGGAGGAGTTGTTTTTTTACAAGCTGATAATTTTTATCACTTTTGATACCATCATTATCCAGAAATTTTTGGAGTTTATTTAATACTTGTTGCTTTTGTCTTGGATCTAAGGACAACTCATTTAAGTATTCGGAAATCATTAAATCTGATTTTCCCAATTGCCCATATAGCTGACCTTTTTGGTTGCCAAAATTATTTTTTGGATTCAGTTTTTCGGCTAATAAGTAAATATTTAGTGCTTTTTCAAACAAAGAATATCTATTAAAAGTATTTGCTAGATTTATAGCTTGCGATCTATTTCCGTCAACTTTAGCAGTAACCTTTTTAAAGGTTTTTTCTGATTTTTTAGTATCTCCTGCTTTAAGTTGAGCAACACCAACTTGGAGTTGATAATTCAAACTATTTGGATATTTCCGAGCAACTTTTCTAGCCAACAATTCTGCTGACTTATAATCTTCAAGACTTATTAATGACTGGAAATAAGGAGAAAAATATGCAACAGAAAACCTTTCATCCATTAAATCCTCATAGAGCACAATAGCCTTCTCGTACTCACCATTTATATAATACTGATATGCAATTTTCTGATTATTTTGCTGAGCAACAGCAAAAGAAGAAATCAGAAGAAAAGCAAAAAGTAATCGCATTACTTTATAATATCAAAACCAGTATATGGTTGTAGTGCTTTTGGAATTTTTATTCCCTCTGAAGTTTGATTGTTTTCAATTAAAGCAGCATATATTCTCGGCAATGCTAAAGCACTCCCATTTAATGTATGGCAAAGTTGAGTTTTCCCATTTTCATCCTTATATCTTAACTTTAATCTGTTTGCTTGATAACTTTCAAAGTTAGAAACTGAACTCACTTCTAACCATCTATCTTGCCCGGCCGAATACACTTCAAAATCAAACGTTAATGCAGAAGTGAAACTCAAGTCCCCACCACAAAGTTGCAAAATTTTGTATGGCAATTCTAGTTCATCTAAAATACTAGCAACATGATTTACCATTACATCTAAAGTTTGGTATGATTTTTCAGGATGTTGAATTTGAACAATTTCTACTTTATCAAATTGATGCAATCTATTTAGCCCTCTAACTTCTTTACCATAAGAGCCTGCTTCACGCCTAAAACATGGAGTATATGCAGTACATTTTATTGGAAATTCTTTCACAATTACATCACGAAAAAAGTTAGTTACAGGAACTTCAGCAGTTGGAATTAAATATAAATCATCTTCAGTAGCATGATACATTTGACCTTCCTTATCTGGCAATTGACCAGTACCAAAACCTGACGCTTCATTTACTAAATGTGGTGGTAAATACTCAGTATAACCAGCATCAGTGTTTTTATCTAGAAAATATGCAATTAAAGCTCTCTGAAGTTTTGCTCCTTTGTTAGTATAAACAGGAAATCCTGCCCCAGTAATTTTATTGCCAAGTTCAAAATCTATTAAACTATAGTCAGTAGTTAATTCCCAATGCGGTTTTGAACCTTCCGTTAAAGTTGGAATAGTACCCACTTCTTTAATAGTTACATTATCAGCATCCGATTTCCCATTTGGAACTGTTGGGAAAGGAATATTAGGAATCTGAACTAAGATATCTTGTATCTCTTTTTCGAGTTCAGTTTGTTTTATTTGCAATGCTTTTGATTCTTCTTTAATGTTAGAAGACTCCTCTTTTAAAACATTAGCTTCTTGAGCTTTTCCTGTTTTATAAAGTTCACCAATTTGTTTTGCTAATTGATTTCCTTTTGATAAAAACTCATCAGCTTTTTGTTGAGTGGCTTTTCTTTCATCATCTTTCTGAATAACCAAATCCAATAATTCAGAAGCATCAAAATTCTTAATTTTTAACAGCTTAATATAACTGTCTTTATTCTCTCTTATCTTGTTTATGTGTAGCATCTTCTTTTATACTTAAAATCAGGAACAAATGTAAATAAAAAAAACTCTTGATTGCTCAAGAGTTTTTTATAAATTGTAAATTATAGCAATCCTTAGTTTACTACTGAAACATAGGATTTATTATTTCTCTTTTTAGTAAATTTAACTTCACCATCAGTTAATGCAAATAAAGTATGGTCTTTCCCCATCCCAACATTTTCACCTGGATTATGTACTGTGCCTCTTTGACGAACTATAATGTTACCAGCAATGATGGCCTGACCACCAAAGATTTTTACACCTAATCGTTTACTTTGCGATTCTCTACCATTCTTTGAACTACCTGCTCCTTTTTTATGTGCCATTGTATAAAGTTTTTATTCCTTCTTGTTCTTATTATTCAGCTTTTTTAGCTGTAGTCTTTTTAGCTGGTGCTTTTTTTGCAGCTGGCTTTTTAGTAGCAGTTTTCTTTGCTGGTGCTTTTTTTGCAGCTGGTTTAGCTTCCTTTTTTGGTGCAGCTTTTTTTGCTGCAGGAGCTTTAGCATCAATTTTAAGGATTTCTAATTTAGTTAAATACTGTCTGTGACCGTTTTTAACTTTGTATCCTTTTCTTCTTTTCTTTTTAAAGACGATTACTTTATCGCCTTTCAGGTGCTCAAGTACTTTTGCAGTTACTTTAGCTCCTTTTATAACTGGGGCGCCAACATTTACTTTACCAGCATTATCCATCAAAAGAACTTTATCAAAATCAATTTTTGATCCTTCTTTTGTTTCTAACCTGTGTACAAATATCTGCTGATCTTTTTCAACTTTGAATTGTTGCCCTGCTATCTCAACTATTGCGTACATTATTATTAATTTTTAAAAATGGTCTGCAAAAGTACACAATCTGAGAAATTAAGCAAAAATTAAACCTCTTTTTTTGAGTAGCTAAGATTATAACAACATAAATAGATTAAATCTCGTAAAATCATATAAATTTGCACTAATAAAAAAACAAACCAATGAAAAGGATTTTTACCCTACTATTTTTAGCAGGTACAATCATTAGTAACTCCCAAGAAAGATGTGGCACAACTGCACACACACAACAATTAATGGATATCAACCCTGAATACGCTAAAGCGAGAGCAAAAGTAAATTCTCAAACAGAGCAATGGATTAAAGACCATCCTAATCATAACGAAAAAACAATAATAACTATACCTGTAGTTGTGCATGTTGTTTGGAATACAACTTCTGAGAATATTTCTGATACTAGAATATTTGAGCAAATTGAGATATTAAATGAGGATTTTAGAAGAACCAATATTGATGTAATTAATACCCCTAATGTTTGGCAAGGTATTGCAGCTGATTCTGAAATTGAATTTTGTTTAGCATCTACAGACCCAAACGGAAATGCAACAACAGGAATCAATAGAGTGCAAACTACTATAAGTCAATTTAGTATGTGGGGAGGGTCCTCTGTTAAAGATGAAGCGGCTTCATGGTCAAATGATGATTACTTAAATATCTGGGTGTGTGATCTAGGAAGTGGACTCTTAGGATACGCTACCCCACCTTCTGGATGGATCGGATCTACAGATGGAGTAGTTATTAATTATCGTAACTTTGGGAATTCTGGGAATTCAAACGCACCTTATCATAAAGGAAGAACGGCTACACATGAAGTAGGACATTGGCTTAATCTAGAACATATATGGGGTGATAATAATTGTGGTAATGATCAAATTACAGATACACCAGAGCAAGAAGAAGACAATGGAGGCTGTCCTTCATTTCCACATAATGCAAATAGCTGTGGCACAGTAAATTCAAATGGAGATATGTTTATGAACTATATGGATTATACTAATGACATGTGTATGAATCTATTCACTAACGGACAAAAAACAAGAATGCTTTCTGCAATAAACCAATACAGACCAAATATGATAAATCATAATTTATGTGAAGCATCGGTTGGAATTCAAGAAAATATTTCTATCAAAAAAGAACTTATAAAAATTGTTGATGTTTTAGGAAGGGAAACAAACAAACAAAACACAAATACTCCATTATTCTATATATATGATGATGGAAGTGTAGAAAAGAAAATAATTATTGAATAATTATATCGATAACATAAGAAAAGCCCAGCTATATAGTTGGGCTTTTTTTATTTACTAAATACACACCACTAAGTATCACTGACATTCCTAAAAAGTGATAAAAAGTTATTTGCTCACCATCAAAAACTCCCCATAGAATTGCTACTATTGGGATTAAATAAGTTACAGAAGATGCAAAAATTGCAGACGATCTACTTATTAATTTATTAAATATTATAACTGCCATTGACGTCCCTAAAACAGAAAGCAAGGCAATATACACTAAAGCCATCATGCCATTTTCATTACTCATTAACACAGCAGTAAAATCAGTAGAAAATAAATATACAGATGATAATGGGCCAATAATTAAAAACGCAAGAGCAGTTATTGAAGATGCATTCAAATCGGATAAATACTTTTTAATAACATTAATACTTATTGCATAAAAAACTGTTGCTAAAACTACTAGCCAAACATAAAAATTCACTTCTACTCCACCCGAAAGAGAATTAACAGTTAACAATACCGCACCAAACAATCCTAGAACAATTCCAACTATATTGGTTTTAGTAGGTTTAGATTTAAAAAAATAAACTCCAAGAATTAAAGTGAAAAGTGGAACTATTGCGTTAAGTATCCCCACCAATGAACTATCAAGTTGAGTTTGAGCTTTAGTAAACAAAAAAGCAGGAATTCCATTACCCAAAAGCGCCATAATTATTATTGGTAAATAATGTTTCCTTTTCACATTTTTAAATGCTTTTGGCAAAAAAGGAATCAAAGAAAGGAAAGCAATAAAAATTCTAAGAGTAGCAACTTGCATAAAATCAAAAACTTCTAATCCTCTTTTCATAAGGATAAAAGAACTTCCCCAAATAATGGCTAAGAATAATAGCGTTAAATAATTTTTTACTGATTTATCCACCTAAACGACTCTATAATATGTTTAACATCTTCTTTTAAAAAATTATTTACAGGAAGTAAAGAGTCTGAAATTTCTGTATTAAAATACAATGCGCCTCTAAAAAAATGACTTGCACTATCCGTTAAATAAAACTGTGCTGCAGTAGCGGTCATCCCATCATAATCATATAATATTCCATACACATTTAAAGAGTCATTAATATAGATTCTCTCTGCAATTGCATCAGCCATAACATCATGCTTGTATGCCAACTTTCTACTTTCTTCAGTATGTTCCTGAAGATTACCATTTAAAGGCAAGTAAGTTAAGTGCAAAATTGCTTTTTGATTAGAAAAATTCAAATTATAAAAACAGTCCTGATTGGCTTTACTTAACTCAGAATAATCAGGAATTTCGAAATAAAAAGGACAATCAACTTTTATACTTTTATAATCCTTCTGAGGTAAATCAATTTTATAAAATGCTCTGGGCTTTGGAGTATATTCTTCTCCACACGAGAAAATAAATAATGAAAGAAACAAAAAAATCTTAACCTTCATTTATTGTAACTTTTACACGCTTAATTCTTCTTAAATCAGCTGACTCAACCACCATAGTATAAGGTGGGATTTTACATACCTCCCCAATTTTAGGAATTCGTCCTTTAACCTCTAAAACTAAACCCGCTAACGAATCAGACTCTCCTTTTAAATCATCAAAATAATCAATTTCTCCTTTAACAATTTTCAAAAAATCAATCAAAGAAATTTTACCCTCAAAAATAAAATTCTTGTCATCTAATTTTGAATAAATATTGTCATCAACATCAAATTCATCATTTATTTCACCAACAATTTCTTCCAAAACATCCTCCAAAGTAACTATTCCTGAGGTTCCTCCATACTCATCAACTACAATTGCCAAATGATTCTTCTTAAGCTGAAACTCTTTCAGCAAATCATTAATCATTTTAGTTTCCGGAACAAAATAAGGAGCACGACACAAACTCAACCAATCAAACTCCTCCTCATCTCCATCTAAATGCGGGATTAAATCCTTAATATATAGTATCCCTAAAACATTATCAAATTGCCCTTCATAAACAGGGATTCTAGAATATCCTGAACTAACAATCACTTTTAATAGATCAGGGAATTTTATCGTTTTATCAATTGCCAAAACATCAACTCTTGATTTCATGATTTCTTTTACATCAGTATTTCCAAACTCAACAATTGACCTTAAAATTCTTCTTTCCTCTTCTTTACTTTCATGCTCAGTTATATCTAGTGCTTTTGAAATCTCTTCAATAGAAATTTCTGTTTGTTTTGCCGCTAATCTCTTATCAATAAAACTAGTTGTTGTGACTAAAATATAGCTTAAAGGATAAAATATGTTCTCTAAAAAAACTAAAGGCTTAGCCATTTTTACAGCAAAAGAAATAGGGTTGTTGTTAGCATAAATTTTAGGAGTTATTTCTCCAAAAAGAACCAATAATGAGGTGATAACTATAACTTGAAACACAAACTCTAGACTTGATCCTTCAGGAAATGAAATAGCAATTGAAGTTAGGAATGCAGAAATTACAACAATACCAACATTAATAAAATTGTTGGCTATTAATATAGTTGCTAAAAGTTGATTTGGTTTTTTTAGTAATTTAAGTACGGTTTCACCATCTTTTTCTAACTCTTCCAACTCAGAAGTATCTAAAGAAAAATAAGCAACTTCAGCTCCAGAAATAAAAGCTGAAAAAACAATTAACAGCAATACAGTTAAAAAACTAAAAAGCACATCTACATTAAACAAATGAAATTCGATACCGTTAAATATTGACAATAAACTGATGGGGACTTCTTCCAATTTTTAAATTTTTAATTAAAACGGTAAATCGTCATTCTTATCAGACGAGGAGGCAGATTCAGCAGGACTTTCTGATGTTGGTTTTCCACCAAGCATAGTCATGTTATCTCCTAAGATTTCAGTAGAATACCTTGTATTCCCTTCTTTATCTTCCCACTTTCTAGTTCTAATTTTACCTTCAACATATACTGAAGAGCCTTTCTTTAACCATTTTTCAGCTACTTCTGCCAAACCTCTCCAAAGTACAATGTTGTGCCATTCTGTTTGACTTACTCTTTCTCCTTCTTTATTTTTATAATTTTCGGTTGTAGCTAATGAAAAATTTGCAACTGCAACTCCATTATCTAAATACCTTACTTCAGGATCTTTTCCTAAATTCCCCACTAAAATTACTTTATTTACTCCAGCCATAGTTTTGTTTTAAAAAAATTAGATTTTGAACAAATATACAAAAATTCTATTCGAAATTATACGCAACTAAATATTTTTGAATTAGAGCAGAAACAGGGTATTTCTTTAAATCAGTTCTATCAATAATCTGAAACCAATCTAAATTTAAAGACTCTACTTCAACTTCCCAAAATTTTGCATGTATTTTCTGATGAGAAAGTTTATGAATATATTCCTCTGAGATACTTAAAATTTTAGGCTTACTCTTTCCAAAAACACCTAACCATTCAGTAGATTTAAAGACCTCATCTTCAGAAAGGTTATTTTTAAATTCAAGAAATGGGAACTCATACAATCCCTGCCAAATACCATTATTTCTTTTACCTAATAAAATTTGTTGTTTCTGATTAACAACTAAAAAATTTAGATACCTATCTTTAACTTTTATTTTTTTTGACTTTATAGGTAAGTTTAAAACTTCATTTGTATTAAAAGCAACACACTCATTATTAAAAGGACATGATTCACATTTTGGAGATTTAGGAATGCATTGCAAAGCACCAAATTCCATTATTGCTTGGTTATGTTCAGCAGGATTTTTCTTGTCTAACAAATCCTGAGCTAATAATTGAAATTGTTTTTTTCCTTCAGTGCTATCAAAAGGAGTAGAAATACCAAAAACTCTACTTAAAACTCTTATAACATTACCATCAACTACAGCAAATGGAAGCTGAAATGAAAATGAAGAAATAGCAGCAGCCGTATAAAGACCAACACCTTTAAGGCTTAGAATTTCCTCATAATTATTAGGGAATTTTCCATTATGATTTTCTAAGATAAATTTAGCACTAAAATGCAAATTTCTTGCTCTCGAATAATACCCTAATCCTTGCCACAATTTTAGAACTTTATCCTCATCAGCTAAGGCTAAATCCTGGACTTTCGGGAAGGCTTTAACAAACTTCAAATAATAAGGCAAGCCTTGTTCAACTCTAGTCTGTTGTAAGATGATTTCAGAAAGCCATATATAATAAGGATTTGTCGTTTTTCTCCATGGCAAATCTCTTTTATTAAGAACATACCATTGCAATAGGCTGTGAGAGAAATTCATAACTAACTGATAAATAAAGTTGTAAGTAAATTAAAAAATCATAAGTCGTTGTTGTAGAGCAAATTATTTTAATATATTTGCGGCCTCAAAATTAGACAAGAAATTAAAAAAATTACAAAAAAAAATGACAAAAGCAGAACTTGTTAGTAAAATTGCACAAAAGACAGGAGTTGAAAAGTTAACAACTCTAGCAATAGTAGAATCAATGATGAATGAAATTAAAGAATCTATCTCAGCTAATGAAGCTGTATTCTTAAGAGGTTTTGGAACTTTTAAACCTAAAAAGAGAGCAGAAAAAACTGGTAGAAATATCAAAAAAAACACAACCATTATCATCCCAGCACACCATATTCCTGCTTTTAAGCCGGCTAAAGTTTTTGTTGAGGAGGTGAAAAAGAATTTAACATAAACTTTTTTTAAAGTTAATAACACATAAAATATGTCAGGAGCAAAGAAAAAGAAAAGATTAAAAATCGCTACTCATAAACGTAAGAAGCGTTCTAGAAAAAATAGACATAAAACTAAATAATCTTTAGTTTTAAACTATATTTTCTCTAACGAATAGCCATGAAATACGATCTTATAATCGACTCAAGGCCTTCTGAAGTTGTGATTGCATTATTGCGTGACGGACTTCTTATAGAACTTCATAAAGAAAAGCACGATAACAATTTTTCAGTAGGTGATATTTACCTAGGAAAGGTCAGAAAGACAGTTCCTGGGTTAAATGCGTCATTCGTAAATGTAGGATATGAGAAAGATGGATTTTTGCACTACCTTGATCTTGGACCTCAATTCAAATCTTTTAAGAAATTTACTAGAAGAGCAGTTGATAAAAAATTAAATACTGCATCTTTAAAAAACTTTAAAAAAGAAGTTAATCTTGAGAAAGATGGAAAAATAAATGATGCTCTAAAAGGAGGAGATTTAGTTTTAGCACAGATTTCAAAAGAACCAATATCTACTAAAGGTCCTAGATTATCAACTGAAATTTCATTAGCTGGAAGATATATGGTTTTAATGCCATTTTCTGATAGAGTTTCAATTTCACAAAAAATTGATAGTGCTGAAGAAAAAAGCAGATTAAAGAAATTAATTAGAAGTATAAAACCACATGGCTTTGGCGTAATTGTCAGGACAGTAGCGCAAGGAAAAAAAGTTGCGGAACTAGATAAGGATCTTAAAAATCTTTACAAAAAATGGCAAGGAATTAGTAAGAAATTAAAAGACGCTCAGCCTAATACCAGAATTCATGGAGAACTCAATAAATCATCTGTTATACTAAGAGATTTGTTATCTGCAAAATTTAATAGTCTTCATGTAAACAATTCTGAACTTCAAAATGAACTAAAAGAATATCTTTCCATAATTGCTCCAGATCAAGAAAAAATTGTAAAATTACATAAGAAAGAAACTCCAATCTTTCAAGAGTTTAATGTCACTAAGCAAATAAAAGGTGCATTTGGAAAAAATGTAACTATGAAAAAAGGTGTATATCTAGTAATTGAACATACTGAGGCTCTGCATGTAATTGATGTAAATAGCGGAAAGAAAGTTGATTCTAAAAAGAACCAAGAAGACAATGCACTTGCCGTTAATTTAGAAGCTGCTGAAGAGGTCGCAAGACAATTACGCCTAAGAGATATGGGTGGAATTATTGTTGTGGACTTCATTGACATGAAGCAAGAGAAAAACAGAAAACTCTTGACAGATAAAATGAAGGAATTCATGAGTACTGATAAAGCAAAACATCATGTATTACCTCCAACAAAATTTGGCTTAATACAAATTACTAGGCAAAGAGTAAAGCCTGAGATGAATATTGATACTCAAGAAAGTTGCCCAATGTGTTCAGGGAAAGGTAAAATTGATTCAAGCTTACTTTTAGTTGATCAAATTGAAACTAAATTGCACAATTTAAGTGAAACTACTAAGGGTAATATTCATATTTCCACTCATCCTTTTGTAGCATCATACATCAATAAAAAAGAAGGATGGTTCTCTTCATCAATAAGTAAAGAATGGAGTAATAAATTTGACAGAAGAATTACAATTTCAGCTGATGAAAGACTGCATTTATTACAATATACTGTTGTAAAGTAAAACTAATTTCTTTCAACCGAAAGAATCCTTTTATACCAAATAATTAACGGTATTACAGCTATAATCATCATGATTACTCCTGCAAAATAACCGTAACGAATATTGTCTGATATCTGATAAAAAGGCAATGCAAACAATCCAATTAACAACATTCGAACAATAGTATTTAAAAAGCCAAATACTGAATTAGTTCTACCTATTAGATTATTAGGAACATGATTAAATAGGTAAGTTGTTTTTAGAATTCTGACGCCTGCATTTGTGATTCCTAAAATAAAATTTCCTAGAAAGAATACCCATAATATATTGTAAATTGCCATAGCATAGAAAGCAAACGACACTACTATCATCAAAACAATTATGCCAAAAACGGTATTGAATTTCTTAAATATTCTTAGGATAAGCAATCCAGCCATAATAGCTCCAAATGAATAATAAATTTCAGCAGAAGCATAAATATTCCCTTCCATCTTCAAAAATTTATCTACATAAGAAGGGAGTAAGACATGAACTTCTACTAGAGTAAATGCAAAAAGAATTGAAGAGAAAAACCCAAAAATAAAAATTATTTGATGATTCTTAAGATAAGAAAAACCACCCTTTAGTCTATCAAAAATACCGGAAGTATGTATTTTATCTTTTGAAATAGGAGTGTACTTCATTAGTAGAAAAATAAATATCACAACTAAATAAGTAATTGCATCCATCATAAAAACCTCATAGATTTCCCACTGCTCAATATTAAAAGGAAGATAAAAAGTGAGTCCTCCAATTTCTAAAACATTATTAGTTGTTCCTGTAAGCAAAAGAGCTGCAAAAGCACCAGCCAAAACAGAGGTAACTTGACCCTGCACCTCAATGTAAGAATTTAATTTTCCATAATTTTTAGGCTCTGTAATTTCTTGCCCAAAAGCATACAAATTAGGATAATGAATATTATAATTAAATATTGTAACACCAAAAACTAAAATCACTAATAGGTCTGATAAATAAGCAGTATGTATTCCAAAAACAGCTACACTGCCAATAAATAATCCGCAAATGATATTTATAATGATAAACAGATTTCTTCTAGAATATCTGTCAACAAGTGTTCCTGCATAAATACCCCAGAAAAGAGTAATAAATGTAATCAGAAAATAAGCATTTGCAAAAACTTCTGGACGAGCAACTACTTTTACGAAATACCAAGGGATAGCAACCATGCTTATACCTTGTGCTAGTCCAGAAATAATATTAGCTAAGAATAGTAATGTAATTGCTTGTTTATTTTTCACGCCTGCAAAAGTAGTATTTAATTTGATATTTACTACTTTTGATTGATGCGCAATAAGAGAGTTTATGACATTAAAATAGCACTTGAGAGATTCAAAAACTTTTGTACTTTACAAGATAGATGCCAATTTGATGTGATTCAAAAAATGAAAGAATGGGGACTTTTAGAATTGACTCAAGATCATATTTTGGAAATACTAATCACTGATAAATACATTGATGAAGAACGCTATGCACAATCTTTCTGTAGAGGGAAATTCCGAATTAAAAAGTGGGGGAGAATAAAAATCACCAATGAATTAAGAAAGAAGCAAATCTCAAACATCTGCATTAACAAAGGGCTTGAGGAAATAGAAGATGAAGAATATGAAATTCTATTAAATAATCTTCTTGAGAAGAAAAATAATAGTTTAAAAGATAAAAATCATTTTGTAAGAAAAAAGAAAATTGCAAGTTTTTTAATCCAAAGAGGATTTGAAGGGAATTTGGTATGGGATAAAATCCGAGAGTTTAGTAATAAATAAGTATTTTTGTGCAATGGCAAATCAAGAAAATATTAATTCCTTAAACAAAAGAAAAGTTGAGCTCCATAAGTTTATTGATATTTCTGCCAAAGAAAAGGAAGCAGGAAATCTCGAAAAAAAATCACAAGAAAATGGATTTTGGGACAACCCAAAAGATGCGGAATTACTCCTTAAGAAATTAAGTGGACTAAAAAGTTGGCTTAAATCTTATGATTTAATTGAATTAAATATTGAAGAACTATCTGTACTATTAGAACTTGGAGCTTCAGAAGATGAATTAAAAGAACAATTTAAAATCACACAACTTTCAGTTGAAGATTTAGAGTTTAAAAACATGTTAAGTGCTGAAGAAGATAGCATGTCAGCAGTTTTGACAATAAACCCTGGAGCCGGGGGAACTGAAGGGCAAGATTGGGCAGAAATGCTAATGAGAATGTATGTAATGTGGGGAGAGAAAAATAATTGCAAAGTAAAAACTCTAGATATACAAAAGGCCGAACCAGTTGGAATAAAATCTGTAACTCTAGAACTTTCTGGTGATTTTGCTTACGGAAATTTAAAAGGAGAAAATGGCGTACATAGGCTCGTAAGAATTTCACCTTTTGATTCTAATGCAAAACGACACACTACTTTTGCATCTGTTTTTGTTTATCCTCTTGCTGATGATAGTATTGAAATAAATTTAGACCCTTCAGATGTAAGTTGGGACACTTTTAGAGCTAGTGGTGCTGGGGGGCAAGGAGTGAATAAAACTGAATCGGCAGTGAGATTGAAGCACGAACCAACAGGAATAATAATTGAAAACTCTGAATCTAGGTCACAATTAGAAAATAAAGCAAAAGCAATTCAACTTTTAAAATCACAGCTTTATGAGCTAGAGATCAGAAAAAAACAAGAAGAAAAAGACAAACTTGAAGGAAGTAAGAAAAAGATAGAATGGGGTTCACAAATAAGAAATTATGTTTTACACCCTTATAAAATGGTAAAAGATTTAAGAACAAATCATGAATCATCAAATCCTGATGCAGTATTAGATGGAGATTTAAATGCATTCATAAAGGCTTTTTTGATGGAGTTCGGGCAAAAATAAAATATTAAACAAATGAAGATATATCATAATCCTAGATGCAGTAAAAGCAGGCAAACACTTGATTTGATTAAACAGAAAACAAAAAATTATGAAATTATAGAATACTTAAATGAACCTCTAGAATTTGATGATTACAAACTTATTTTAGAGAAAATGGAGCTTAAACCTATTAACTTAGTAAGAATAAAAGAAACAATATGGAAAGAGAAATATAAAGGGAAAGAAATGAGTGATGATGATATCATCAAAGCACTTGTTGATAATCCTAAGCTAATGGAAAGACCAATAGTTACTACAAATACACAAGCAATAATAGGAAGGCCACCTGAGAATGTGCTAAATTTATTTAGCTAGGGATTTGATCCTTTTCTAACTTACCTTCTTTTGCCCAAACAAAAATAAAATAAGGAATTACTCCAGCCAAGAACATTACTGCCCAGAAAGCCATTAAGAAAACAAAAACAAAGATTAAAAAGCCTAGAAATTTCATAATTATTAATTTTGCACAAAGAAACAACAACAAATAAAACTATCAAAACATTTTAAGATGAAATATAGAATAGAAAAAGATACAATGGGAGAGGTTAAAGTTCCTTCAGAAAAATACTGGGGGGCACAAACCGAAAGAAGTAGAAACAACTTTAAAATTGGAGCATCTTCAAGTATGCCTTTAGAGGTTATTTATGGATTTGCTTATCTAAAAAAAGCAGCTGCACATACTAATTGCAAATTAGGAATTTTGTCATCAGCAAAAAGAGATTTAATTTCAAATGTTTGTGACGAGATTCTAGAAGGGAAACATGATAATCAATTCCCTTTAGTTGTTTGGCAAACTGGAAGTGGAACACAATCTAACATGAATACAAATGAGGTAATTGCAAACAGGGCTCATGTTATAAATGGGGGAAGTTTAGAAGATACTGAAAAAACAAT
>ENA-ORDR01000784-ORDR01000784.1-marine-metagenome-genome-assembly--contig:-NODE-784-length-15899-cov-3.877323_pt1 | contig 15899 bp, 13 predicted proteins | sample MGYA00240993_ERZ508538 | MGnify/ENA primary metagenome ERZ508538 (study PRJEB26207, sample SAMN05421999) | marine metagenome | isolation source: Monterey Bay, California, USA | place: USA:Monterey Bay... | reverse complement strand
CATTTTACGCCTTGATATTGAGAAATTTCACGGTGAGTCAGATGTTAAAGCTGCGTATATAGAGGGGTTAGATAGTTTTGCAGCGAAAGTAGCATCAGGTTTTTTTAATAATCCAAAGTTAGGACTACCTTCTAGTAATGGTTTAATGATTCTTTTAGACTCACAAACAGGTGTAATAAAATCAGTCTTATTAGACAAAGGATATTTAACTGATGTAAGAACTGCAATAGCAGGAGCCATAGCTTCTAAATATTTATCTAATCCAGAGTCCTCTACAGTTGCAATAATTGGGACTGGAATACAGGCACGAATGCAACTTGAGGCGCTTACTCTAGTTAGAGATATTAAAAATGTAAATGTATGGTCTCGAGATATAAAAAAAACTCATGCTTACATTGAAAATGTCACTAAAAAAATTAACCTTAATTTTACAGCATTCGATAACACAAGCGAAGTTGTTAAAAATGCTGATATTTTAATTACAACTACCCCAAGTAAAAAACCTCTTATTGATTATTCTTATTTACCTAAAGGCATACACATAACCGCCATGGGCTCAGATGCAGAGGAAAAAAATGAGTTAGAACCTGATATAATTAAAAATTGTGATGCTTATGTCCCAGACAGCCAGGCTCAAACAAGTATTTTAGGGGAGTTAAATCATGCTATTAAAAATAATTTAATCAAAAGTGATATGATCTTTAACGATTTAGGAAAAATTATTATTAATCCAGAATTAGGTAGAAAAAATAATGATGATATCACGGTAGCTGATTTAACGGGTACAGGAGTGCAGGATACAGCAATTGCTCGATATGCTTATGCAATTGCAGATAAAAAAAAATTGGGAATAATTGTTAACTAAATTTATTAGATGAAGAACTTTGTTAGTACTCACTGGGGGACTTATGAAACCTCAAAAAAAAATGGAAAAAATATAAAAATCAACAAATGGTCAAAAGATCCAAATCCATCAGATTTTGGATTAGGTTTCCTTAAGTCAGCAACAGATGATCTTAGAATTAATCAGCCTTATATTAGAAAAGATTGGTTAAAAAATAGAGATAATAGAAAAAACTTAAGAGGTCTTGATGAGTTCGTTGCAGTTTCTTGGAAAGAAGCAATTGATATAACGGCATTTGAATTAGAAAATATAAAAAACAATTTTGGCAATAACTCCATTTACGCTGGGTCTTATGGTTGGGCTAGTGCTGGAAGATTTCATCATGCAAAAAGTCAATTAAATCGTTTTTTTAATTTATTTGGTGGGTTTTCATCATCTTTACAAAGTTATTCTTATGCTGCTGCACAAACTTTATTACCTCACATTGTTGGCCATGACCTTTACTCTTTTTTAGATGAGCATAACACCTGGAATACTTTAGAAAAAGAATGTGATTTGATAGTAATGTTTGGTGGAATGCCTCTAAAAAACTCACAAGTTTCCGCTGGTGGCGTTGGAAAGCATACTACAGAAATAGCATTAAGAAAATGCATTGAATCAGGTACTAAATTTATAAACATTAGTCCTAATACTAATGACTCTGCTAAATTTCTAAATGCTAAGCAAGTCTCTATTGTTCCAAATACCGATACAGCTTTAATGTTAAGCTTAGCCTATATTTTAATTGTTTCTGATAAATATGATAAAAAATTTGTTGATAGATATACTAATGGTTTTAATGAATTTAAATCATATGTTTTAGGAAAAAATAATAACCAACCATGCACCCCTGAATGGGCTTCAAATATTACATCCATACCAGTGGAAACAATAAAATGGTTAGGAGAAGAGATTTCCAAAAATAAAACAATGATTTCAATTTCGTGGAGTCTACAAAGAGCTTCTGCTGGAGAGCAACCATTGTGGATGGGAATCACTTTAGCTTCAATGCTAGGTCATATTGGGACTGAAGGAGGTGGGATAGGTTTTGGCTATTCAAGTGTTAATAGCACTGGTGATGTTTTTAAAAAAATACCTTGGAAAAGTCTACCTCAAGGTAAAAATAAAATTAAAGACTTTATACCTGTAGCAAGAATTACTGATATGTTAGAAAAACCTAATGAATTTTTTCAATATGATGGAAAAAAACTAAAATATCCAAATATAAAATTAATATATTGGGCAGGAGGTAATCCCTTTCATCACCATCAAGATTTAAATAGATTAGTTAAAGCTTGGCAAATACCAAAAACTATAATTGTAAATGAAATTTGGTGGAATGCGCAAGCAAGACATGCAGATATTATTCTTCCAGCAAATACAGCTTTGGAGAGAAATGATATTATGCTCAATCCAAGAGACCCAACTATTATTGCTAACAAAAAAACTATTTCATCAATTGGTGAATCCAAATCTGATTTTGAAATATTTTCCTCTCTTGCTAATAAGTTGGGTTTTGAAAATGCTTTTACAGAAAATAAATCAGAATTAGATTGGTTAAAATATTTGTGGAATGAAAGTAAAAAAGTTTCAGAAGAAATGAATTTAAAACTACCAGATTTTGATAAATTTTGGGAGGATGGTTTTTTTGAAGTACCAATTGAAAAAACCAAAAAAATTATGTTTAAAGATTTTAGAGATAACCCAAAGATAAACCCTTTGAATACACCCTCAGGTAAAATTGAAATTACTTCAAGTACAATCAAAAAATATAATTTGAAAGATTGTAAAGGGCATCCTACCTGGATAGAGCCATATGAATGGCTTGGTAGAAAAGAAAAATTTCCACTTCATCTTTTATCAAATCAACCAGAATATAGACTGCATGGTCAGCTAGATAATGCCGAATATAGTCTCAAAAATAAAATTAAAGACAGAGAACCTGTGTTAATAAATATTGAGGATGCAAAAGAGAGAAATATTGAGAATAATGATATTGTTTTAATATTTAATAAACGTGGAAGAGTTCTTGCAGGGGCAAGATTATCTGATGAGATTATGAAAGGTGTTTTGGTTTTATCTACAGGTGCATGGTTTGATCCTGATTATGAAATTAATACTGATTTACACGGAAATCCCAATGTATTAACGAAAGACATAGGTGCATCTCAACTTTCACAAGCTCCAACTTCTCATACGTGCCTTGTTGAAATAAGAAAGGCTAAGCAAAATGAGATAAAAAAGGTTAAGATATTTTTAAAACCTAAAATGCAAAAAAAGCTTGAACAAAAATATTAATCAACTAGAAATTAAATTCGATGAATAATATTATTGAGTTTGAAAAAGTTTCTAAGTCGTTTGGAGACTTAAAAGTTTTAGATCAGTTAAGTTTAGAAGTTAAAGATGGTGAAAAACTTGCATTAATAGGACCTAGTGGTTCAGGAAAAACAACAATTTTGAGAATATTAATGACCTTGGAAACGATCGATGATGGTTTTGTTTCAGTTAACAATGAGTACTTATGGCATGAAAAAAATGCAGGTAAAATTGTTAATGCCTCAGACAAACATTTACAAAAAATGCGTGATCATATCGGAATGGTATTTCAACAGTTTAATTTATTTCCACATTTAACTGCAATAGAGAATGTTCAAGAACCTCAAATTCTAATAAAGAAAAAAAATAAATCTGAAGCACATGATAAAGCTTCGGAATTATTTAACATGATTGGTTTAAGTGATAAAGTAGATCATTATCCTCATCAATTATCAGGAGGTCAACAGCAAAGAGTTGCTATAGCTAGGGCATTAGCAATGGACCCAAAGATTATGTTATTTGATGAAGTAACATCTGCATTAGATCCTGAACTAGTAGATGAGGTTTTGCAAGTATTGCATAAATTGGCATCAAACTCAGATACAACAATGTTGACAGTCACTCACGAAATGAATTTTGCAAGAGATTTTGCAGATAGAGTCTTGTTTTTTGATAATGGTCAAATTGTTGAGTCTGGAAAACCTAGTGATATTTTTTCTAATCCTAAGGAAGAGCGTACAAAATCATTTCTAAAAAAGTTTATTAGTAATATTAATTAAGAGGAATAGATAAGTTTTCCTTAACGCAATTCATTACAACCATAGAACTAAATCTTTTTATATTTGTATTATTTAAAAAATACTTTTGGGTAAATAATTCATACTCTTCCATATCTACAAAAGTAGCAATTAATACATAATCGTAATCACCAGTAACATAATAGCATTGCATAACCTCAGGTGCTTTAATCATTATTTTTTTAAATTCTTCACTGTACTCAACTCCTTCCTTGTCGCTAAGAACTTGAACAACAATAGTAATTTTTCGACCAAGAACATTGCGGTTAATAATAGAAACGTCTTTTTGTATAATACCAGCTTTGCGCATTGAATTTATTCTTCTTTGACAAGCTGATGAAGATAAGCCAACTTTTTTTGCTAAAATTTCTGATGTTATTTTGTTATTTTCTTGAATTAACTTAAGAATTTTTAGATCAAATGAATCTATTTTGTCCATTTGGTACTATATCACATAAATTATGCATATTTAATTAAATTTTGCATTTTTTATGCAAAAAATACTCAATAATAAGTCACACTCGCAACAAAGATAATGTTAATTTCAAATTATAAAACTTAAGGGAGAAAAATTATGAAAAAAATAATTTTATTTTTTGCTTCTTTTTTAATTCTTTTAGGTTCAGCTAACGTTTCTTTTGCTGAGTCTGATACATTAAAAAGATTAAAGAAGCAGGGTTATGCAACTGTTGCTGTTGCAAATGAACCACCATACAGTGATATTAAAACTGACGGATATGTAACTGGTGCTGCTCCAGATGTTGCAAGAGCTGTATTAAATATTCTTGGTGTTCCAGATTTAAAAGCTGAAGTAATAATGTATGGAGCTATGATACCTGCACTTCAGGCACGAAGAGTAGATATGGCAACTTCAGGCCTTTATATCAAGCCTGACAGATGTGAGTCTATTATTTATTCAGAGCCTGATTTATGTGGGGCTGAAGCTTTTGCAGTTCCTGCTGGAAATCCTAATAACTTACTTACTTATGAAGATATCGCTGCACAACCTGCTTTAAAAATGACTACTTGTGCTGGATGTGCTGAAGAAAAATACGCTTTAGAAAGAGGCGTTAAAGCAGATCAAATAGTTTATTTCGATACACCTCCAAGTGGTATCAAAATGCTTCAACAGGGTAGAGTTGATGTATTTGCTCTTTCTGGTTTAGGAACTCAAGATTTGTTAAATAAAACAAATGATTCTAATCTAGAATTAGTTATGCCTATTTCTGGAGTTCCAATTGGGTGTGCTGGAGCTGCTTTCAATATGGATGATATTGAGTTCAGAGCAGAATACAATATGGCATTAGCAAAACTTAAAGCTACTGGTGAGTTTGCAGCTATTATTGAGCCATATGGGTTTTCAGCAGAAGCAACTGCTGGTGAATCATATCTGACAAGATGTCCAGACGGAAAATAAATTAAACTTTAAAATACTTTGCCCTGTATTATTACAGGGCAATTTTTTTTTATTATGAAAGAAGTTCTAGCATTTTATCCCATTCTGATCGATGGTACAATTACGACAATTATTTTAACAGTTTTAAGCGCGATCTTAGCTCTTGTTATTTCTTTTGTTGTCGGCTTATCAAGAATATCAAAATTTAAAATAGTTAGAATTATAGCTATAATTTATTTAGAATTTTTTCGGGGTAGCTCCGCTCTCGTTCAAATGTTTTTTATTTATTTTGTATTACCAATGTGGGGAATTTATTTTGATGCTTTAACTGCTGGTGTTGTTGCTATTGGTTGCAATCTTGGAGCTTATGGATCAGAAGTAGTGAGAGGTGGAGTTCTTGCTGTAGGCAAAGAACAACACGAGGCTTCATTGGCATTAAATTATTCTCCATACAAAAGATATAGGTACGTAATTATTCCTCAAGCAATTCCTGTCATGATTCCTACTTTTGGAAATTTATTAATTGAACTTTTAAAATTAACTTCAGTAGCATCTCTTATTACAATTTCTGACTTAACATTTATGGCTCATATAATTAGAGTACAGACCGCTTTAACTTTAGAACCTTTCCTCGTGATATTAGTTATTTATTTTATCATCGCTTCAATTTTAGTGAAGATTGTCGACATAATTGCTAACAAATTTTCTAAGGGAAGAAATATTATGATTGCAGGAGAAAATTAAAATGTATTGGAGTTGGGAAGTTGCTTTTGATGTATTGCCACAACTAGCAAAAGGGGTTGTTGTAACTATTCAGGCAACATTTGTTGCCTCAATCCTTGCTTACGTTTTGGGACTTGGAATAGCTATTTTAAAAATGTCAAAAAGTAAAATTCTGAGGTTTGTTCTATATTGGACTACAGAATTTATCAGAAGAACTCCAATTTTAGTTCAACTGTATGTAGTTTTTTATGTTTTGCCTGATTTTGGTATTTTTTTTGAAGCTTTTACCTGCGGAGTTTTAGTTCTTGGTATTCATTTTAGTACATACACTGCAGAAGTTTTTAGAGCAGGAATTGATAATGTTCACAAAGGTCAATGGGAAGCCGCAAAATCATTGAACTACAATCAATATCAGACTTGGAAAAATGTAATTTTACCACAGGCTATTCCGCCTATGATTCCGCCTCTTGCTAACTACCTAATCACTATGTTTAAAGAGACTCCTCTACTTGCAGCTATAACAGTTGTTGAATTATTTAGAGCCGCAGACCAGTATAGTAATAGTCATTATAAATATCTAGAACCAATGACTTTAGTTGGAGTATTTTTCTTAATAGTATCCATTCCCTCAGCCATTATTGCCATGAAGTTAGAAAAACGTTTTAAACAAAGAAAGATATAATTATGCAAAGTAACATTGTTGAAAAAACTGCAAAATATTTTAGAGAAAAAGGGGTTGTTCTTCCTACAATATCTGAATTGAAAAACCCACATTTAATAAGTGATGATATAAAAAATAAAGTTTTAAAACTAGATAAAGATGCAATGGACCCAGCAAATTTATTTAGAGTACACTGGTTTAATAAAAGAGATCATAGTAAATTTTTAGATGTTCCTGAACATATTGTTTTACCAAGTGAGTTCACTGGAGTTGACGCAAAAATAATTGTCAATCTTGGTCGATATTTTCCACTTATAACAGCTCATAAAGTTTTGGCGGCATATGGCTGTCTATTGCCAAGAATTTTGAACGGTTCATTCGATTATACTAAACAAAAAGCTGTTTGGCCCTCTACAGGAAACTACTGCAGAGGAGGCGTTGCTATTTCTAAAATATTGGGTTTCAAAAGTGTAGCAATTCTTCCTGAAGGGATGAGTAAGGAAAGATTTAATTGGCTTGAAAAATGGGTTGAAGATAAAAATGATATTATTAAAACTACTGGCACAGAAAGTAATGTTAAAGAAATTTATGATGCTTGTAATGAATTAGAGAAAGATAAAAATAATGATATTATTAATCAATTTGATGAATATTATAATTATGCAACTCATAGAGCAATTACTGGGGCATCTTTTGAAAAATCTTTTTTAAAAGTTAAAGGCGACTCCGATCTTCAAGCTCGTTTTTATGTTTCTGCATCTGGTTCAAGCGGAACATTAGCTGCAGGAGATTACTTAAAAGAAAATCTTAACGCTCAAATAGCAGTTGTTGAAGCTACTGAATGTCCAACTCTCCTTTACAATGGTTATGGTGAACATAATATTCAAGGTATTGGAGATAAGCATGTACCTTTAATACATAATGTCATGAATTCAGATTATGTAGTTGGTGTATCGGACGAAGCTACAAATAATCTCAATTTATTATTCAATACGGATGAAGGTAAAAATTATTTAACAAAAAGAAAAGGATTTGACTCAGATTTTGTAGATAGATTGCCCGAGTTTGGGTTTTCTTCAATTGCCAATATTATTGCTTCAATAAAACTTGCTAAAAAAATGAAGCTATCAAAAAATGATGCTATTATAACAGTGGCAACTGATGGAGCTGATTTATACGAAACAGAACTAGCTAAAACAAAAAAACAATTTAGTAAAATTTATGATCAGGTCACTTGTGCAGAAATTTTTGCAAAAAACTTTGAAGCAATAACAGTTGATCATACTTTGGAATTAAGTCAAATTGATAAAGAGAGGATATTTAACTTAGGTTATTATACATGGGTTGAGCAACAAGGAACTAGTTTAGAAGAATTTGAAAGTAGAAGATCTCAGTCTTTCTGGGATAAGCATTACAAAGATATGATTTCACTTGATGAAAAAATTAAAGAGTTTAATTCTCTTTAATTAAATGAAAACACAAGGACTGCACAATCAGTTGGTTGAGTGGAGACATGAGTTGCACATGCATCCTCAAATCAGTTTTGAAGAAGAGTATGCTTCAAATAAAGTAGTTAATTTACTCAAAGATTTTGGCATAGAAGTACATGATGGAATTGCGAAAACAGGAGTAGTGGGTGTTTTAAAAAAAGGTACTAGTAATAAAAGTATTGGTATTAGAGCTGACATGGATGCTTTACCAATAAATGAAATAAATAATTTTTCTTATAAATCTACGATTGAAAACAGAATGCATGCTTGTGGTCATGATGGGCATACAACGATGTTATTAGGTGCCGCAAAATATTTAGCAGAACAAGGAAATTTTGATGGCACTATTTATTTTATTTTTCAGCCAGATGAAGAGAATACCCTTGGAGCCAAAACAATGATTGAGGAAGGTTTGTTTACTAATTTTTCTATAGATGAAGTTTATGGAATGCATAACATACCCGGAATGGAGTTAGGAGCATTTGGAACAAGAAAAGGTGGAATTACCACTAGTGAAAATTTATTTGAAATTTTAATTAAAGGTAAGGGTGGTCACGCTGCTTTACCGCATATGTCAAAAGATACAATTACAATTGGCAGTCAAATAATATTAGCATTACAAACAATTGTTTCACGAAAATTAGATCCTGTACAGGCTGGAGTTGTGTCTGTGACTGAATTTATTACCGATGGTAAAAAAAATGTATTACCCGGTAATGGTTTAATAAAAGGAGATGCTAGAGCATTTTCTCAAGATACGAACTTGATGATTGAAAAAAATATGCGTCAACTTGTAGAAGGTATTTGCGAATCTTTTGGAGTTTCTGCTGAAGTAAAGTATGAAACAACTTGTCCAGTTACTTTTAATCAACCTAAACAAGCAGAAGCAGCAACAAAAGCTGCTGTAACTTTATTAGGTGAAGATAAATGTAATGGTGATATTGATCCAAGACCTTTTTCAGAAGATTTTTCAATTATGTCAGAAAATACTCCTGGATGCTTTTTACTAATGGGCAATGGAACTTCAGGCTCATATGGAAGGCCATTACATTCAGCAGATTATGATTTTAATGATGAGTTATTAGTGAAAGGTTCTTCTTATTGGGTAGAGCTTGCAGAACAACAATTAAAAATTTAATTTTTATTTAATGATAACTTAAGATGTTTAAAAAAAATCTTGAAAAATTAAAACAAGATCTTACCAAAAATAATATTGATTTAGCTGTCATTACTGATGATGATTCTATCTACTATTTTACAGGCTATTATGATTTCTTACATATGTCTTTTGGTAGACCAACCCTTTTATTAGTTCCAAAAGATGCAGATACTCTATTGATTACCCCGCTCATTGATGCACATTTAGTTAAGGAAAATTGTCCTGTCGATAAAATAATTACATGGAATGATGGTGTTGATAATGAATGGAGAGAAGAGCTCCCAAAGTATATAAAAAAAAATACTAATGTAGCAATTGAAAAACTTAAAATCAGCACTTTAGTTCTAAATTACATATCATCATTATACGAGCAAAAATTATTTAAAAATATTTCACCAATTTTAGATTTAATAAGAATGATAAAAACTGAAGAGGAGCTCAAAATTGCTAAGTCAGCGGGTAAAGTTGCGGAAGCAATGATGCATGCTGGAAAAGATGCAATTGGACACAATGTACCTGAATATGAAGTAGCTTTAGCAACCTCTCAGGCAGGTACAAGGAAAGCTGCTGAAATTCTAGAAAATGAATTCAAGGAAAGTAATATTTCTCCTTTAATTCACTTTTTACAAATTATGGCTTCTGGAAAAGATTTACCCAAAACTCACCATCGATCCTCAACAAAATTAATCAAAGATGGAGAGCCTGTATTTTTGTGTTTTTGTGGCATGACAAACTTTCATAAATTTAAACTTGGTTTTGATAGAACATTTTGGTTGAAAGAAATTCGTGATGAATCTCAAATTAAAACTTATGAAACTGCTGTGCAATCACAAAAAGCAGCCTTAAGTGTTTTGGGTCCTGGTGTTAAGGCTGAAGATGTTCATGCAGCTTACGCAGAAACTATTCAAAGTGCTGGCTATCCTTACCCAACATTTAGATGTGGAAGAGCAACTGGCTTTAGCATGCTTGAGGAACCCCAGCTAGTTTCAGGAAATAAAACAATTTTACAACCTGGAATGGTTTTTGCTGTTGATGGATCTGCTAATGAAGAAAATTTTCGTGCCCAAGTTGGTGACAGCTTTATAATTACTGAAAACGGTTATGAGCAAATTACAAATTTCTCTAAAAAAATTGAAGACTTGATAATTTAATGTCAATTATTGAAATTTATAATACTCATTGTTGTGGTGAAATTGGCGATGTTATTGTTGCGGGTGATATTAAATTAGAGGGAGAGACAATATTTGAACAATCAAAATATTTATTTGAAAATAAAAAACTAAGAAACTTTGTATTAAATGAACCAAGGGGAGGAGTTTTTAAGCACTGTAACTTAATTGTAAAACCAAAAAATAAAGAAGCCTTAGCGGGGTTTATAATCATGGAACCTGAAGACAATCCACCAATGAGTGGTTCAAATAGTATATGTGTAGCGACAGTATTATTAGAAAAAAATCTTATAAAGTCTACTGAACCCTATACTAATTTTACTCTTGAAGCTCCTGGAGGCTTAATTGCAATAAAAGCTGAAGTAAAAAATAAAATTACTAAATCTGTTGAAATTGAAAATCTTCCATCTTTTGTTGATTTAATGGATGTTAAACTTAAAACTAAAACTTATGGAGAAATAATAGTTAGTACAGTGTTTGGAGGTGATACCTTTATAATATGTAATGCTAGAGATTTTAATTTAACAATTGAACCTAAGAATGCAAAAAAATTTGTTGAAATAGCAAAAGAAATTATAAAAATTGCAAATCTAGAATTTAGTTTTTCTCATCCGACCATTTCTTCTTTAGATTATATTTCATTTTGCCAATTCATTGAACCTGTGAAAGTAAATAGCTCTCAACAAAAAGAGGGGTGGAACACAGTATGCATTAGACCTGGTAAATTGGATAGATCTCCATGTGGAACTGGAACATCTGCAAGGCTTGCATTAATGAAAGAAAAAAATGAAATCGATGTTAATGAAGTATTTATATCTAGATCAATAATAGGATCAACATTTGAGACAAAGATTAAAGAAGAAGTTATTAGCAATGGTAAAAAAATGATTAAGCCTTTAATTAAAGGTTCTGCATTTATCACAGGAAAACAAGAACTTTATGTTTCTAAAAATGATCCGTTCCCAGAAGGTTATAGGCTTAATGATACATGGCCTGATTTTTAATTAAAATTATTCTGATAAAGAAATAATTTTATTTACTAATTCAGTATTAATACTTCGAGAGCCAGTGTCTAAACGGTTTTTATGTCTTCTTTCTCCAGGAAGTCTAACACCTTCAAGTGATTTCATTTGTTCAAAAAATTTATCTGCATGCTCATTCCAATTTTGACCTGCAATTAATTCTGGAGATAAAGCCATAATAAATTCACCACCTCTTGCAGGGCCTCCATCATTATTATCTTCTTCTTTTGCCTCAAAGCTAAATAAATCACCCACCAATCCAGCAGCCAATAATTCAATCATCATAGCAATAGCAGAGCCCTTGTAATCACCAAAAGTCAATAAGACACCACCGTTAGCAATTTCTGATGGATTGTCTGTTTTTTCACCATCTTTATTTAAACCTGTACCATAAGGAACTTTATGACCATCTCTAGCCGCTACTTGTACTTCACCCATTGCCATGGTGGAAGTTGCCATATCATAAACTACAGGAGTATTATTTTTTCTTGGCCATGCAAATGAAATTGGATTAGTTCCAAACAATGGTTTTTTTGCACCTGCAGGTGCAACACTTGGCTTATAAGCTGTACAAGCAATACCGATGAGTTCATTTTCAGCTAAAGCTTCAGTCTCATGCCATAAGGCGGCAAAGTGATGTATGTTTGTAAGAGTAAGAACTCCAACACCATGTTTTTTTGTAACATCTACTAATGCAGGTATACCAACACCTATAGCCGTCGGTGCAAAACCATAATCACCTTCCACCCTTATTGCATTTTGAGTTAAAAAGTTATTTTTAGGTCTTGCATTACCTTTTACTTTTTTACTTTTTAATGCAGCAATATATCCTGGAATTCTAAAAAGACCGTGCGATACACTACCATCTCTTTCAGCATTTGTTACTGTATGTGCAACAGCCTCTGCATTAAGTTGATCGCATCCATTAAATTTCAATGTTTTTATGGCTAGATTGTATATTTCCGTAAGGGATAGGTCAGTAGTTGTCATAATATTCTTTCTAAATTTAAGCTAATGTGTCTATTTATAGCGCATTTACAACCAGTATTAAATGGCTAAAGATATATCTATTATTAAATTTGTTTCAAAATTTGAAACTTATTATTTTGGTCTAAATATATGAGGATATAGGATTTTTATGACTCGTTTTAATGCATGGAATGTATTCAAAAATGGTTTTACTGGTCAAAAAAATTGGGATAGACAATGGCGTGATCCTGAACCAAAAAAAGAATACGACATAATAATTGTTGGTGGTGGCCTTCATGGTTTAGCCACTGCTTATTATCTTGCAAAAAATCATAATAAAAAAAATATAGCAGTTTTGGAAAAAGGTTGGATTGGTGGAGGAAATGCTGGACGAAATACAACAATAGTTCGTTCAAATTACATGATGCCCGGTAACCATGAATTTTATGAACATTCATTAAAATTATGGGAAAATTTAAGTCATGATTTAAATTATAATGTGATGTTTAGTCAAAGAGCGCATGTATCATTATTTCATAGCCCGAGCGCAAGAGACGGAGCTGCGCGGAGATATAATATAATGCGCCTCCATGGAACTGATGGTGAGTTATGGGATTTGGACACTTTGAAAAACAATATTCCTCATTTAAATTATAATAATGCACGTTTTCCAATTTTAGGAGCAGCAGTTCAAAAAAGAGCTGGCAATGCAAGACATGACTCTACAGTATGGGGATTTGCAAGGGCGGCAGATAGTTTAGGTGTAGATATTCTACAAAATTGTGAAGTGACAGGTGTGAAACGATCACAAAATAATATTGAAAGTATAGAGACTTCAAGAGGAACAATGAAAGCTAAGAAAGTAGGTTTTGCTGTGGCTGGACATACTTCTCTTTTATGGCAAATGGCTGGACTTGGTAATTTACCAATTGAGTCTCATAAACTCCAAGCTTTTGTTACCGAATCTATTAAACCTCTGTTGGATCAAGTAGTTGTTTATGGTGTAGGAGGTGCACATTTTTATATTTCTCAATCAGATAAAGGAAGTATGGTTTTTGGTGGTGATTTAGATTGGTATAAATCTTACGCTCAAAGAGGGAATCTACCTATGGTTCAGGATTCTGCGGAAGCTGCTATGGCTATTATGCCTTGTTTAGGAAGAATAAGACTGCTCCGACATTGGGCTGGAGTTATGGATATGTCAATGGATGGTTCATTTTTTATATGTAAAACTCCTCTATCCAATTTATATCTCAATGCTGGCTGGAATTATGGGGGCTTCAAAGCAAGTCCTGCGTCTGGTTGGTATTTTGCAGATCTTATTGCAAATGAGCAGCCTCATAAAAATGTTCAAAATCATAATCTAGAGAGATTTGAAAAAGGAATTAACATTGACGAGCGGGGTGCTGGTCCAGATCCAAAGTTGCACGGCTGATATGATTAGAATTAAATGTCCATATTGTGGTGAGAGAGATCATAGTGAGTTCACTTATGGTGGTGACGCCTCCATAAAATATCCTTCGCTTGATGCATCTGTATCAGAGTGGACAAAGGCTATTTTCTTTCGCGAAAATATAAGAGGTATTCAAAAAGAAACTTGGCACCATACTAATGGATGTAGACTTTGGTTAGAAGTAGAGAGATCTACAATTACCCATGAGATTAAAAGCGTTAAAGCTTGCCATCCACAAATTGATAAAATTACAAAAAATAAATCATGACATCTTTAAGAAAAAAAAATTATGGTAAAATTAATAGAGATAAACGTATTCTATTTACTTGGGATAATAAAGAGTATTCTGGCTATGAGGGCGACTCTCTAGCTTCTGCACTCTTAGCTAATGATATCAGAATAGTTGGTAGAAGTTTTAAATATCATCGTCCACGCGGTATTATGTCTTGCGGTGTTGAAGAGTCAGGTGCTCTTGTCACTGTTGGATCTGGAAGTAAAAGAGATCCGAATATTCGCGCAACTACGCAAGAGCTATATGATGGATTAGATGCTAATGGGCAAAATGCTTTTCCAAGTGTAAATTTTGATTTCGGCGGTATTAATAATTATCTCGGCCGTTTTTTTGCTGCTGGTTTTTATTATAAAACGTTCATGGGTTTACCTCCCTTTGAATGGGGTAAGGGTACTGGTATCTGGATGGTTTTTGAAAAAATTATTCGAAAAGCAGCAGGGATGGGCAAAGCCTCAAGAGAACCTGATCCAGATAGTTATGAACATGCTAATGATTTTTGTGATGTACTTGTTGTTGGGTCTGGTCCTGCAGGTGTTGCTGCTGCAAAAGAAGCAGCTAATCAAAATTTAAATGTTATTTTAATTGAACAAGATTCATTGTTAGGAGGAAACAACTTAGCTGACAAAGAATTTGACCCAAGTCTTTTGCAAAAACAATTAGAAAGTAACGGTATAAGAGTGATGTCTAGAACAACAGCATTTGGCGTTTATGATAACACTGTGGTTGGGGCATTAGAGAGAGTGACAGATCATATATCTAACCCAAACACTTCTTTACCGCGTCAACGTTTTAGGACAATCAGAGCAAAGCATATTATATTAGCAAGTGGAGCTCTAGAACGTCATATTGCTTTCAACAATAATGATATTCCAGGCGTGATGACAGCAAATGCTGCAAGACATTATTTAAATAGATATGGAGTTTTAACTGGAAATAATATTGTTATTACAACAAATAATGACTCAGTTTATCAAACAGCAATTGAGCTTCATGAAGCTGGCTCAAAAGTCACTATTTTAGATTCAAGAAAAGACATAAACATCAACTTACCTAAAGAGATAGAACTTCATTTAGAAACTTTACCTTTTAGTATTAATGGTAGTAAAAAAATTGAGAGTCTGGATGTTTGTAAAGTTAATGATAAAACTCATAAAAATACAATTATTTGTGATCAAGTTCTTGTTTCTGGTGGTTGGTCCCCAATAGTTCACCTAGTTTCCCATCGAGGAATAAAGCCAGTATGGAATGAAGATAATCTTTGCTTTGTTCCAGGAGATATCAAGGAAAATATTACAGTTGTGGGTTCGGCGAGAGGTATTTGGAATACTGATGATTGTGTAGAGTCTGGTATTGTTGGAGCTAATGAAGCAATAAATACTCTTAGTATTGATAAAAAAGAAATTTCTTTTCCATCAGTTGGTGGTTGGTCAAATCCTATAAATGCTCTTTATGAAGTTAAATCAAATAAATTTCCATCTAAGAGTTTTATTGATTTTCAACATGATGTAACTGCTGATGATGTAAGATTAGCCCACAGAGAAGGCTTTGTTTCTGTTGAGCATTTAAAAC
>ENA-ORDR01000781-ORDR01000781.1-marine-metagenome-genome-assembly--contig:-NODE-781-length-15939-cov-4.631383_pt1 | contig 15939 bp, 18 predicted proteins | sample MGYA00240993_ERZ508538 | MGnify/ENA primary metagenome ERZ508538 (study PRJEB26207, sample SAMN05421999) | marine metagenome | isolation source: Monterey Bay, California, USA | place: USA:Monterey Bay... | reverse complement strand
ATATCTTTTTGCAGCCAGGGACCGACAATATTTTTACTGGCCGAATTTCTTCAAATACTCCTGTTAAAAATTTAATAGCAAGTTATGAGTATGTGGGGAGCTCTATTCAAATAAATGCTAGCGAGCAAGAAAGTGGAGTCACGACTAATGATTTTACTGAGCCAGTAAATATAACAGTAGAGAATTCTGATGGAGATACTAAAAGTTACATTATTGATGTTACAAAATTCACAGGGCTACCAATAATCTACCTTCAAACAGATAGTTTTTCACCAATTGATTCAAAGGATGACTATATTTTAGGAGATACCTGGGTAGATGGAGGGCGTGGATTTAATGATTTTGAAGAATCACCAATGAAGATAAGAGGAAGGGGCAACTCAACATGGGAATTCCCAAAAAAACCATTTCAGATGAAGCTTGATGATAAAGGTGAATTTTTAGGAATGCCGAATGACAAAAAATGGTTATTCTTGGCTGAATATGCAGACAAAACAATGCTAAGAAACAAGATAGCTTACGAAATGGGCTATATAAGTAATCTTGACTGGACGCCTCAAGCAAGATTTGCAGAGGTATTTATTAATGGTGAATATAACGGAACCTACAATGTCACCCAAAAAGTGGAAGAAAGTGACAATAGGGTTGCCCTTGGCGATACAGGCTATTTGCTAGAACTCGATCAACTAGAAAGATTGGATTTTGATGATGTATATTTCGAAAGTACAGCTACCGATAAATTCATAGTAAATATTAAAGAGCCAAGTCTCGAATATGATTCAGAGGAATACAGCTATATAGTCAATCTCATTGGAGATTTTGAATCAGCTCTTTTTGGAGCAAATTTTACAAGCGAATCTAATGGATATAGGCAATATATAGACATAGATAGCTTTGTAGACTGGTTTTTAATTAGTGAGATCACTAAAAATGTTGACTCAATGTTCTTCTCTAGCATCTATCTAAATGTTATACCTGATGAGAGAATAAAAATGGGCCCTTTATGGGATTTCGACCTTGCCTTTGGTAATGTAGATTACGCCGACAGTCGCTATCCAGAGGGTTGGTGGGTGAAATACAACCCATGGTACGAAAGATTATTTCAAGATCCATATTTTGTTGCGAAAATTAAAGAAAGGTTTGAGTATTTCAATAATAATCAGGACCTAATCATTAATAAAATAGATTCTTACTCAGAACAGCTTAAGTGGGCTCAAGAAGAAAACGATGATAAATGGCAGACAATGGGAGTTTTTGTTTGGCCCAATCCAGTAGTATTTGATACATATCAAGAAGAAGTTGATAGCATGAAATCTTGGTACTCTGCTCGAATGAGCTGGCTTGAATCTGCGATTGATGGTCTGTAATCTCTTCTATAAGTGAAAACCAAAATCTATTATATATTCTTAACTTTTTCCATATCGGTGAATGCAAATATGAGCTTATCAACAGGAGACATAGAAGAAATATATCTTAAAACTGGCCAGGGCCACGAGAGAAGAGTGCAAATATATAAACCCTTTGAGCAAGCAATCAGCCAAAACACTAAATATCTAATTATGAATGATGGCGAAGAGCTTTTTGATGAATCGGATTCATGGAACGGAAGGGCATGGGATATTGATGGGAAATTTCTTGAGTACAAAAACTCTGGAAATAGCATGGACATAATCATAATTGCAATTGATAACGCAAAAAGAGCCAAAGGTAATTTCATTGATGATACAAGAAGGTATATTGAATATTTTCCGAAGGAGTCCATTGATTATTTCGAAGACGGTATTCATAAATTTATATATAAAAGCTTTGTAGACAAAGACGAAACAAATCACCCCCTATTTATTGTAAATACTCTTATCCCAGTTCTTGAAAAAAAGTTTGATGTCTCCTTGGATAGTAGCAACCTAGGAATTATGGGGGCAAGCATGGGGGCACTTTCAGCCCTCAACACAGCAATGGAATATCCAGAGCTGTTTGGATTTGTTGGCTGCATATCAACCCACTGGATAGGAATAAAACCCTCAGAATATTTATTACTACCTTTTAATGGACTGTTAAATAGAAAGCCTATGATAGCCGACGAAGCTACTATAGAAGCAATCATAAAATATACAGCCATCAATGCCTCAAGCCTAAAAGATAAAAAAGTTTATTTTGATCATGGAACAGAGGGGCTAGATTATTTTTACCCTGAGCCGCAGGCACGAATAAATAAAATTTTTGATTCATATCAAATTGAATACATGTTTAAAACCAATGAAGGCCAAGGTCATGAACCAAAATATTTTGGAAACAGGTTCATAGATGCACTACAATATTTAATAAATTAAGGAAAACACATGATAAATATAATTGCACTTACAATATTGCTATATTTGATACAACTTCTTACACCAAACTTTTTTAAAAAAGAATCCGGCTATGCCAACAGAGCCGCAAAAGCTTTAAAAAACCTATCAGAATCTTTGCCAGTATTTTTAGCTGTAGCCATTTTATCTATTGTTCTTGAGGTTGAGGCTAATACTTCTTTGGCTATTTATTGGTTAGTAGCAAGGCTAATATTTGTATTAATTTATATCCTTGGGATAGGCCTAACCAATAAATCTGAAGGCTCACAGGGGCCTGACAAGCAACCTATTCGGTCACTTGTTTGGATTTTCTCAGTAGGTTTCTTAATAAATATGACCCTTAACTTATTGTAATCAAGCGTATATGGAAGGGCTTGCAGTTATCGGCTTTATATTTGGACTAGTCGCATTTGTTCGAGTTGAAAAGCTTATAAAAACATTAAAAGAAACAAAAATACTCCCAAAGAATTATAAGGAGGAATAAATTGTAAATGAAAAAATTATTTTGGTTTTTAGGTATTTCTATAATCTTAATATTGTTTTTAGCTAGGGTATTCTTACCAGAGCAAACGGATAGGGCGCTAAATCCGATCACAGAACATAACCCATTTAAAATATCTATTGATGCCCAACAACTTCATGAGACTCTATTCATTGGAGATTGGCATGCAGACAGTGCATTGTGGAGTAGAGACCTCTCAATAGACAATGATCATGGCCATGTTGATATTCCAAAACTGCAGAAGGGAAATGTTGCGCTCCAAATGTTTACAACTGTGACAAAATCACCATCTGGCCAAAACTATGAAAAGAACAATACTAATACCAGAGACAACATAACAGCTCTTGCCATTGTTCAAGGCTGGCCGATAAAAACTTGGACAAGTTTATATGAAAGAGCCGTTTACCAATCACAGAAAATTCATAAATTATCAAAAGAAAATCCAAATGATTTAATGCTTATTAAATCTAAATCAGACCTGAGCCACTTCATTGAAAAAAGAAAAAAAGATTCAACATTAATAGGCGGCCTTATTGGGACTGAGGGCTCCCATGCCTTAGATGGAGAGCTAGAGAACATTAAAAAGCTATATGATCATGGCTTTAGAATGATGAGCCTACACCACTTCTTTGATAATAAGCTTGGTGGGTCCCTGCATGGAACATCAGGGGGTGGGTTAACACTCTTTGGGGAGAATGCCGTTAAGCTAATGCAAGATCTCGAGATAATCATAGACGTCTCCCATTCCTCAGAAAATGTTGTTAAAGATGTTTTAGAGCTCTCAAGCCGACCATTAGTAGTAAGCCATACTGGGTTTAATGGGCACTGTGAATCGCCCAGAAATATAAGTGATGATTTGATGAAATCTATCGCTAACAAAGGCGGGATAATAGCTATCGGTTACTGGGATGGAGCTGTCTGTGACAACTCTCCAAAAAGCGTGGCAGAGGCTTTAATGTATGGTATTGACCTTGTTGGCGAGAATCATCTTTCCCTAGGTTCTGATTTTGATGGGTCCATCACACCTGGATTTGACACATCAGAGCTTATAGCTATTACAGATTGGTTAATAAAGCTTGATGCAACTGAGCCCCAAATTCGAAAAATCATGGGCAATAACATGCTTTTATTTATTCAAACATATTTACCTAACGAAGAAAGCTAATTAACAGAGTCTATAACTTTTTTCATAAATTCACTTGCAGAGAAAGTGCTATTTGGAGCAGCGCCTAGGCCGCTTGGAACAGTTGCGACCCAATTAGAGCTTGATAAATCATCTGGAAATAGTCTCATCTTTCTATCAGAGGAAATATTTTGAACAGGCTCATATAAACTTGCCCTCACGACAACAAGATTTCGTTCAAAATCAACCATTATATATTGCCCATCAAAACCTATCGTTGAGATGACATATTCACCGCAAGGAGATGATGTAGGATCGGAGCACAATGTCCAAAACTGCAATCCGTATGATTGAAGGTTTTTAATTGCGTTAACATACGAGCCTAGCTTCAAACTTCCGTCTTCCCAAACACCTCCAAGAAGGAGCATGTGGCCAAATTTTGCAAAATCTCTTGCAGTCATATCCAAACAACAGTAAGCCAAATAGTTACCATTTGATTGACCATTAGAAGAGAAATCCCTCCACCAAGAAGCCTCTATTCCAATTTTAGAAAACAAACTGTATTCAGCAAAAGTTTGAAGATCTTGCCCTGTAGCCCTGAAAATTATTTCCCCCAACACCATGGTGTCACAGTTTGAATATAGAAAGTTTCCCCGAGCAAATGGAACACTTCCATTTGCATACCATGGGTGTGTAACGCCTTCGTCAGCAAGATTTCTAGATATACATTTAGTCATTTGGTCATTTGCATAAACTATATTCCCCCCCGAAGACGCCCCTGAGGCAGTCTGACATTCACTAATATCATTTATTGAGGCAATAAAACACATAGGAACTAAACCCGATTTCATGTCTAATAAGTTTTTGATCGATATTGAAGATCTCTCATCAGTCGACCATTCTGTTATGTATGATGCCGCTGAATCATTTATTGAGTTTATAAAACCCTCTTCAACAGCTAGCGCTAACAAGATGCTTGTAAAAGATTTCGCAGTAGACCAAGATGAAACATAACTTCTTACATCTCTTTCGTTGTAAAGATTGCTTAAAGTTACAAAGTCAATTGAAATTGATTCATTGAGTATACTTGCCTCACTTCTAGTAATTCCTCTATATCTTTCATAGACCAATTTACCATCTTTAATTACAACAGCGGCTTGAGTATATGACCCATCTTCCATTGCATATCTGAATGCCTCATCAAGAATTACTTTGCTCATTCCTACAGATTCAGGAGTTACAATATCCCAAACAATTGGGTGTGTAGGTGTTGTAGCAGGGATTGTTGGAGAAACCGAGCCCTGCTCTGAATTTCCACCTCCTCCACAAGATACAACTAGAAATACAAAGAGAAAGAAAGGTTTTTTTATAATCATCCCTTAAATGTAGTAAAAAAATACGCTATGTTCAAGATTCAAATGGACACATAGCCACAAAGACTTTAACCTTTTGAATATGATAACAACATTAGACCATCTCATAATCGCTGTTGAGGACCTAGACAAAGCAGAAGAAGATTACACAAAAATATTTGGCACCCAACCTGTTTGGAAGGGCGAGCATAAAGAGCTTGGCACCACCAACTCGCTCTTTAATTTCCAAAATACATATTTTGAATTACTTTCAGCAAGCGGAGAAGGTCTCGGAGCAATGTTAGTTCAACAGGCATTAAAAGAATCTGGTGAAGGTCTTATCGGCATGGTTTTGGGAACAGATAATATTGAAGAAGCAACACAAACATTAAAAAATAAATCATTTTTAATAAATGAACCAGGAGAAGGTACAGGATCAAACTTTAAGAGTGATGACGTCAGGAAATGGAAAAATCTTTTTCTTCCACCGGAGCTAACAAGGGGCATTTTTTCATTCATTATTGAGCACACCCATGGAGTGCTTTCCATGCATGACTTTAAAAATTCAGCAACAGTTAATAAGTTAGACCATCTCGTGATTAATACAAATGATGCAGATGGCTTTGTTGAAATATACAAAGATATTTTTGGAATAAGATTAGCTTTAGATAAGCACATTGAGCATTGGAATAAGAGAATGTTATTTTTTAGATTAAATCAAACTACTTTGGAGGTCATTGAAAAAAAGGATAACTTAGATTCTCAGGATTCTCTGTGGGGCTTAGCTTGGAATGTGGCCAATATAGATGAAGCCCACAAAAGACTATCAAGTGCAGGCGTAGATATTTCATCAATAAAAGATGGCATAAAAGAAAATACTCGAGTTGCGACCATAAAATCCCATACCCATGGCGTTCCTACTCTTTTAATAGAGCACGTTCAGCCGGCCTAAGAATACTATTTTTAGAGCCTCTTCAAAAATTAGTTATAATCAAAAGACAATTTCTAAAGGCAAATAATGAAACATGTAGCAGTAATAGGGGCAGGGCCATCAGGCATAACAGCAATCAAAAACTTTAATGATGCAGGTTTTAAAGTCACAGCATTTGAGAGATGCGGTGGTGTTGGAGGAAACTGGAGATTTAACGATCCCTCTGGGCACTCTAGCGTATTTGAAACAACTCATATTATTAGCTCCAAATACACATCTTTTTATGAAGACTATCCTTTGCCAGAGTCAGCTTCTGACTATCCATCTCATCAGGAGCTTTTAAGTTACTTCAATGGTTACGCAGACACATTTGGTCTTAAACAGCTAATAAAATTTGGAACAGAGGTAAAACATTGTGAGCAATTGAAGGATCAGACTTGGAAGATAACTTGGAAAAATCTTGAAACCAATGAAGAGTCCATTGGCTCTTTTGATGGTCTAGTAGTATGTAATGGGCATCATCATGAGCCAAGATATCCTGATTATCCTGGAACTTTTACTGGAGAGTTTATCCATTCTCATGATTTTAAGTCCGCTAAGCCTTTTATAGATAAACGAGTTTTAGTAATAGGCGGTGGCAATTCTGCATGTGATGTAGCAGTTGAGACTGCTAGAGTCTCAAAATCAACGCATATAAGTTGGAGGAGAGGCTATTTTTTAATTCCAAAGTTTATGTATGGTCTCCCTGTTGATATGTATGCTCTTAAAAATAGATGGATGCCAACATTTATGAGAGAGCCATTCACAAAACTTATGTTACAAATTTTTCAAGGCAGGAATAAAGATATTGGTCTGCAGGAGCCAGAGCAAAACCTTTTTGGCACGCATCCAACAGTTAATTCTGAGCTCTACTACTCTGTAAGGCATGGAAAAGTTAAACCTCACAAAGACATAGAGAGGTATGAGGGAAGCACTGTCCATTTTATAGATGGCACAAAAGAAGATTTTGATGTAATCATTGCTTGCACTGGGTTTAAAATTAAACATAAATTTTTTGATAAGGACTTTTTAAGTTTTGAGAAGGGCAAGGTGCCTTTGCTTCACAGAATGCTTCCATCAAATATAAAAAACTTGTATTTTATTGGGTTATTCCAGCCATTGGGCTGCATTTGGCCTGGAGCAGAACTTCAATCTAAACTAGCTGCAAAGCATTTTAATGGCTCATGGAAGCCAAAAAAATCTATAGACTTGCTAATTAAAGCTGAATTAAAAAATCCTGATGTGAATCAGATTGATACACCAAGGCACACAATAACTGTTGATGATTTTGCCTTTAGGGAAAGGCTAAAAAAAGAACTTGCTAGGGCAAACTAATATGAAAAAAATAATACTATGCTTCTTTCTCTTTCTCGTTGCGCCAAGTGCAGAATCTGCAAATGAAATTGTTCAGGATGGGTGCACCACAAAACTCAAGCAGGTTATGAGACCGGAGTATCCCGCAGCTAGAATAGGCGGCTACTCTGAAATAGAATTCGATATTTTAGGCAATGGAAAAGTGAAAAACATTTCATCGTCTAAATCGATGTGTATTCGCCATAACAGAAAAGAAGATACTTATACTTTTAAACAATGCGGAATATTTATAACTAACTCGATAGCAGCTACTTACTACATGGAGTACAAGCCACCAGTTAATGAGAAAGGAGAGAGCTGCTCAATCACCAATCATAAACATCGATATAGATTCAGAGCAAAAAGATCAGAAAAAATAGACGCAGCTTTTCAGAAAGAATTTGAAGAAAACCCCTTGGGCTAAAAAGATTTTTTATGAAAGTCTACAATGGCTGAATCTACCATAGCATCTGTCTTTCTTAGCTCTTGGTATAAATTTACAGATCCAAGTGTCTTGCATCTGCTTAATGCAACATAAGTTTGCCCAGTTGCAAATGCGCCCTGGCCCAGGTCTATTGAGCAACTTTCAAGAGTAAGGCCTTGTGCCTTATGTATCGTTACAGCCCATCCAAGCTTTAATGGGAATTGTTTAAATGATGAAACAATTTCTTCTTCCATTTCATCATCATAGTCATCATATACATAGCGAATTTTATTCCACTCTTCTCTCTTTACGTTTAAAGTTTTTCCAGCAACTTCAACTTTTATAGTTTTTCTTTTTTTATCCTTACAGTCTACAACCTTTCCAACTGTTCCATTTACCCATCTTCCCTCGCTATCATTTTTGATAAACATAACTTTTGCACCTTCTTTAATCCTAAGATTTCTTGGAGCAGGAAGTTCATTCTCATTCAGATCTCCAAGCTCTTCTGCCTTAGCAGAAGTTGCAGGACCTTCAATTGTATTTAACATCTCTTCATTGATTTGATCTGCTCTATATCTTCTTGATGTAACAATAAGAGCAGACTCTTCATAATTGCTTGGGTTAAAACATGACGCATTAATTTTATTAATCGTATTTTCTAGATCGTTTCCTAGTCTTATATTATTTAAGAGATCATAAAAATTATTATCATCACTTTGCCTAAATGAATAAGTTAGCTCATAAAATGAAGGCGATACTATTTCTTTAAAACTATTAGCGCTAAAAAAATAAATGGACTCATACTTTTCATAAATTGCTTCTTCTTCTTGGTCCTTAACAACCGGCGGAAGTTGAAATAAATCCCCACATGCCAGAACATGAACCCCCCCAAAGGGCTCAGATGAATCTCTATGTAACTTAAGAGTTTCTGATATGGCATCAAGCATGGGGGCTCTAACCATAGATATTTCATCAATAATTAAAAGCTCTAAATTTTTTAAGAGTTTTTTGAACCTTGGATCATTTGATTCTTTGATCACCGGAAATGTATCAAAACCAATTCTAAAAGCAGAGTTAATAGTTGCTCCGCCTATATTTAAAGCGGCTATACCCGTTGGAGCTACAACTATTTTTTTAAGACTATTTTCATCTATTAATTTCTTAACTAATGTTGTTTTACCTGTGCCCGCAGCTCCAGTCAGATATACAAACTGCTGACCTTCGTCTGACTCAAATAGCTCATTGATTTCATCAAAGTAAATATCAAAACTTGTTTCATCAACTTTCTTTTTAATAGCCATGGATTTTTTTTGATCGTATTTAGTACTATTTTAACCTTATCGCCAGAGTTAATAAATATACTAAATTTTGAATTTATATATTGGTAACCAGCAAATCACCTGATTCAATAAGGGCATCAATAAGCGATTTCTCCCAACCAAGCTCTTGCAGTATCTCCTTGCTGTGCTCACCGAGCAAGGGACTAGGCTCCGCCTGTGATGTTTTTTTTCCCTCAAATAAAATAGGCGGGGTTGCAACAGTAAGTTCACCCATTGTTTTGGTTACATATGTCTCAAGCGCACCAATGGCCTTTATCTGCTCAACATTTTCTAGGTCATCTCTCTTTGTGCATGGGGAACATGGAACATCTGCAGCGGTTAAAATTTCGATAGCTTTTTCAACACCAATATCATTACGAGGCTCTCTTAAAACCTTCATTACCTGATCCATATTTGTCATCCTAGATGCAATTGACGCATACAGGGGAGTATTAAGAAGTTCGGGATATCCAAGCATTGGCAAAAGTGTTTTCCAGTGCTCATCACTTAAAGGTGCAACAGCAACCCCGCCATCCTTATAATTAATTGTTTCAAAATAATCTGACCCAGGAGACATCTTGAACCTATCGTCATCCTTAAGAGTCTTGTGCATCATCCCATCTGGCCACATGAAAGCAAGACATGCGTGAAGCATAGATATATCAATGTGTTGACCTTCATCTGTAGTTGCTCTAGCAAGCAAGGCAGCGGTAGCAGCCTGACCAACTGTATAGGCAGTAACTTTATCGCATATAAATGTTTTAATAAAATCAAATGAATTTTCTTCAGATGACTGAAGATCTGTAAATCCGGCAAGACCCTGTATTACATGATCAAAAGCCGGTAGATCAGCCATTGGGCCTTTGGTACCAAAACCACTGACGGCAACATAGATTAGCCTAGAATTTAATTTTCTAAGAACTTCTGATCCTAGCCCCAACCTATCCATAACACCTGGACGATAATTATGAAGCAAAACATCAGACTGCATAGCAAGCTCTTTCACTGCTTTGATTCCAGCATTAGATTTTAGATCAACAGCAAGAGATCTCTTCCCGCGATTACAATTATGAAAAAAACCAGAAACTCCATTTTTTTGAGTACCCAAGGGGCGCATCTTGTCCCCCATTTGTGGAGGCTCAACTTTAATAACTTGTGCACCTTGTGAAGACATAGTCATAGCAGCCAAAGAGCAGGTAATCATATTAGAAAGTTCTATTACTTTAATTCCTGCAAGGGGTTGTGATGATGAAGGTATGCTCATATGTTCCAAATTAAAATATACATTTATACTAACATTCTAAAGAACATTGAATAAAATTATAAATTAATAATGCTAAGATAAATTCATGAAAATCTTAAAAGAAGAAGTATTGTTTAATTGTTCAGCAGAGGCTCTTTGGGAAATTCTTTCTGATGTATCTAGATCAGACTGGGTACCTTCAATTGAATCAATATCTCTAGTTGATAATCTTAGATCCTTTGACATGGAGGGCATAGGCAGTGTTACTGAAAAGATATTATTGAATGATGATGAGAACATGATCTTGCAATATTCTGCTATCAAGACACCCTCTAAAATTGATCATCACCTAGCCACAATGAAAATTTCCTCAGCAGGCCAAAATCAATCTACCCTGCTATGGACGACAGAAATTGATCCTGAGATTTTTGCAGACGGCGTGCATCATGGCATGCTCATTTCAATAGAAGGCATAAAAAAAGTTATAGAGTCTTAAAGCTAACAAACCCATGCATTGCTTAGTTTGCTCAAGCCAAGATATCACCTCTTTTGAAACGTTAAATGACCTGAAGCAGCACTGGTATTGTAATAACTGCGAAGTAAGGTTTTTAGATCCAACCCACTACTTGAGCTCTGATAATGAGAAAGAAAGGTATGAAGAGCATAATAATGTTATACAAGATGAAGGGTATAGAACATTCCTTTCAAAAGTAACAAACCCTCTCGAAAAGCACCTACAAAAAAATGACTTTGGCCTAGATTATGGTTGTGGTCATGGACCAGCCCTTGCAGACATTCTTAAAAAGAAAGGTTTTAAAATGGATCTATATGATCCTTATTTTTACCCTGACAAAACAGTTTTCAAAAACAAGTATGAATTCATAACTTGCACAGAAGCAGCAGAGCATTTTTACAACCCTCTGGAAGAGTTTAATAAGATGGACGAGATTTTAAAGAAGGGCGGGATTTTAGCAGTAATGACCTCATTGTTTGATAATTCAATAAACTTTGAGAATTGGTACTATAGAAGAGATCCAACACATGTATTATTTTATTCAGAGAAGACTTTTCATGTTGTTGCGGAACAGAGAAATTGGAGTTGCTGGCTAGAAGATAAAAATGTTATCTTTTTTCAAAAATAACGTATCTACTGTGCAAATTTATAGTTTTACTCCAACAAATAGCTTAGTTAAAATAAAGGCTGAATATTTTTTTAATAGACTATAGTAAAGTAATTAAGATTAATCATTATAAAAGGGGAAAATCATGTTTAACCACATCATGTTAGGAGCAACAGACATAGAAGCATCTAAGAAATTTTATGACGCAACGCTTGGCGTTTTGGGAGCTAAGCCTGGATTCAAACACATAGGCCATGGGGGTGTTGTAAGGTATATGTATTTTCTAGAGGGCGGGGTGACCTTTCTAATTACAGAGCCTCTTGATGGAAATCCAGCGTCTCATGGTAACGGAGCAACAATCGGGTTCAAGGCAAAGGACGGTGAAACTATTAATGAATGGCACAAAGTAGGTGAAGAAAATGGAGGAGTAACATGTGAAGATCCTCCAGGTGTTAGAGAGGGCGGCGGAATCAAAGCTTATCTTGGATACTTACGAGACCCATCAAACAATAAAATTTGCACGATGTGTAATATAAAGTCTTGATTAAATTTTTTTCAATAGCACTTTTGGTAGTCCTTATTGGGGCTGGTTTTATTTATGGGCCTAATCTTATTAGGCTCAATAATATGTTGAACTTATACAATGAAGATAAAATTTCATACAACTTTATTAATATGAAGGAGATATTTAACTATACGAGTCCTATAAAGGCTGCTGAAAATACATACACTTTTGAAACTTCAGAGTTTAATTTACCAAACAGCTTTATCAATCCAAATGGGCTTGATGTTAATTTGCAAGATGCACTCAAGCACTATAATACAGATGGGCTAATCGTTCTAAAAGATGGCGTTATGCTCTACGAAAATTATTGGAATGGCAATGATGCAGCCAGTCAGCATATTTCTTGGTCTGTGGCCAAGTCATTTCTATCAGCACTTGTTGGCATAGCGCTGGATGATGGCCTAATAGATAGTATCGAAGACCCCATAACAAAATATCTTGATGATTTTTATGGCACAGGATATGAAGGGGTATCGATAAAAGATCTTTTGCAGATGTCTTCTGGAGTCAGATTTAATGAGGATTATGGAGACCCTGAATCAGACATAAATAAATTCGGTGAAGCAGTGGCCCTGGGCACCCCATTTAGAAAGTTTGCCAAAACTCTAGAAAGAGAAAGAGAGCCGGGCACATATAATCACTATGTAAGCATAGACTCACAAATGTTGGGCATGTTGATAATGGAAGTTACAGGCAAGCCATTAGAAGATTATTTATACGAAAAAATTTGGAATAAAATAGGCATGGAAAGCGATGCATATTATCTAACAGACTCTGTTGGAGACGCGATGGCGCTTGGAGGCCTAAATGCAACTCTTAGAGATTACGCAAAGTTTGGTCAGTTATACCTTAATAAAGGATCATGGGAGGGCCGCCAAATTGTTCCTAGTGAGTGGGTCGAAGCCTCATATTTCCTTGATGCGCCCCATGTGCAACCAATGGCTGGAGAGCTATCAGCAAACACTTGGGGTTATGGATTTCAGTGGTGGGTTCCTGGGTTCCCTGATACAGACTACACTGCAGCGGGAGTATACAACCAATATATCTATATTGATCCAATCACCAATGTAGTAATAGCCAAAACCTCATCAAATTATAGGTTTACTTCAGAAAGACAAGAATCAAAAGATGCACATATTTCAATGTTTAGAGAAATAGCAAAAGCCGCTAATGGAGGCAGAGGTTAGCATGGAGGATATTAAAGTTTATATGATTGCTAATTTACAAATACACGATATAAATATTTATAGGCAATATGAAAAAGGTTTCTTTCAGATTCTTAAGAGACACTCTGGTGAGTTCATAACTTATGATGATAATGTTGTTCATGTAGAGGGCGATAATAAAATGGAAGGGCGCGTCATACTATTTAGCTTTCCCTCAAAGAGCCACGCAGAAGCTTGGTATGCAGATGAGGACTATCAGGCGCTATCTGAGCATAGAAGGGCTGCGACAACTTCAACGATTACAAGAATAAGCGGCTTGCCGGAGAGAAAATAATGGAAAAAAAATATAAAAATTTTAAAGACTTTTATCCTTACTACATATCAGAACATAGCCATAAAACCACCAAGCTATTACATTTCATCGGGACTACTTTCTCGTTATATTTTTTAATAAATTTCTTCTTATCTTTTGAGATTAAATTTATTTTTTTTAGCTTAATTAGTGGGTATGGGTTTGCATGGGTTGCACATTTTTTTGTAGAGAAAAATAAACCAGCAACATTCACATACCCATTGTATAGCTTTGTTGCCGACCACTTGATGTATATAGAAATCCTTAGAGGAAAGCATAGAATTTTGTAGGCTATGGAAATTTATCAAATAGTCATACTTACAATATTTTTCTCCTTAGTTTTATTGGAGATATTGTTTACAAACTTCTTTAATAAAAATGGGCAAAGAACCAAAGATGGTGTTGTTGAGTTTTTTAGTTTTTTTCAAGTTCTATTTCTTGCCCAACCCTTGGCTTTTGCGTTGGCATATGGGCTAACTGATATGTTTGCGCCTAGCGTTAAAGGCTTGATATCAGATTGGAGTATCTTTGCCATATTAGGGTTGCTGCTAATATTTGATGATCTTGCTCAATATCTATGGCATAGACTATGTCATTCAGTTCCAATTCTATATAACCTCCACAGGCCTCATCATGACCCTGAGTATTTATCCATAAGAGTGGTTTACAGAAATGGGCTTTTTTACTATCTCTTAATGCCAGGGTTATGGTTTGCTGGAATATTATTTTATATGGGGTCAGGGGCTACATATTTCTTTTATATAGTAATAAAACAAACCGTTATATTTGGAGCTCATACAGATCTAAGGTGGGATAAAAAGCTTTATGAAATAAAATGGATGCATCCCATTATGTGGGTTCTTGAGAGAACCATATCCACTCCATCAACGCATTGGGCTCATCATGGCAAACATGCATCTGATGAAAATACTCATTACAAAGGAAACTACGGAAATTTATTATTTATATGGGATATGATTTTTGGTACTGCAAAAATAACAAGAAAATATCCTAAAGAAATTGGCGTAGAGAATTTGTTTGATGCTCCGGCTAGCTATCAGCTTTTATGGCCAATATTTAAAGCACCAGGCTCTAATAAGCAACCAGACTGAAGTGCTTATAGATCAAGATTTAGCTTTTTGGGAAAATCCTCCATGGGGAAATGGCAAAGAAAAGTACAGGCTAGGGCTAAATCCGATTCAAATAGACGAATGGCTCAACAGAAAGATCGGAACAGGCTTAAAGCAATATAAAAAAAACTTACTAGACAATTCCTATAGAGAGGTTGTTGCTTCAACCAGCGATTCAAATGCTGCACAAAATATATTAAATGAAACATTTAAAGTTACTAAGCAGGTTTATCCAGATTTAATAGCCGACATGAGCTTGCTGGTTCAGGACGATCTTTGCTTGATAAGATCGGATGGTCAACAAGAGCTTATAGCTGCAAGCGTTTGCTCTCCGAGCTACTGGGATGTTCAATCAAAAATAGGAAAGCCACTCCATGATATACATAAGCCCGTAACTACATTAAACGAAAAAATTGGAAATAGAATTTCTCAATTCATAAGACAAGCACCGATCATGAGACCGTTTGCAAGGCAGAATTGGCTTATTCACGGTGATGTTAATAGGTTTCATTTGGCAGAAGAAACCGGCTTAGAATTAACCCCTCATAACTGGTTTATAAGATCTGAAAAAGAAACACTTTGCAGATTTCATAAAGACTACTCACTTTTTACAATCAATGTCATGTTCCAGCCATTATATTTAATATTTGATCATCCTGAGGCTAAAAAAAATCTTTTGAAAAGTATTAAATCTTTTGATGATCATGAGATTGAGTATTTTGGAGGTCAAAAAAAAATAGAAACTTTGCACAATTACCTAATCTCATAATTATAGTAAGATTAGATCTTATATTTTCATAGGGGGAAATTATGTTTGGTGGAATATCATTAATTGGATGGTTTCATAGCATCTTAGGACTAGCAGCAATTTTTGTCGGACTATATCTATTGCTTAAAGATAGATTTATTTTCATGCATACAAAGCTAGCCAAATTTTATTTAGCAAGCACAGTAATTACTTGCGCTTCATC
>ENA-ORDR01000779-ORDR01000779.1-marine-metagenome-genome-assembly--contig:-NODE-779-length-15946-cov-4.860735_pt1 | contig 15946 bp, 14 predicted proteins | sample MGYA00240993_ERZ508538 | MGnify/ENA primary metagenome ERZ508538 (study PRJEB26207, sample SAMN05421999) | marine metagenome | isolation source: Monterey Bay, California, USA | place: USA:Monterey Bay... | reverse complement strand
TCCAATACAAGAAAGAGCAGCAATAATAGGAGTAGACAAGCTTCCTTTTTTAACTAAAATAAAGTATGGTCAATTGGTCTTTGATTTTAGTAAGATTAAATTAGAACCTTTAAAAGATGATAATGGTCTTGAGATAGGAGTAATTATAGAAAATCAAGCAACAAGATTAATGCGTGTATTTGAAAAAACATCTTATGAGTATGGACTATATTCATTTGATATTAATAAGATTGAAAAAAATTATGACGATTATTTTCATACTTGGCTTGATCATGATCTTATGTATAAGCGATTTGATGTAATTGGTTCTGAAATACTTTATTTTTATAAAAACGGAACATTTACAAAACAAGCAAAACGCAGTAAATATAGCTGGGATCCCTTTAAAAAGATTAGATTATGATTTCTATATATAAGTTAAAACCAAAATTTCAAAAATTATTGATGCCATTATTGAAGCTTTTACACAATTTTGGGATTACTCCTAACTTTTTAACAGTTTTTACAATAGTATTTTCTTTTTTTATTGGCTATTTATTGTTTTTAGGAATTGATAATCAAATTTATTTTTTATTTGTTTCCTTAGGTTTATTAATTAGAATGATGCTCAATGCATTAGATGGAATGATGGCAACTACATATAATCTTAAATCTAAGAAAGGCGAGGTGTTAAATGAAATTGGCGATATATTATCTGACATAGCAATTTACTTTCCTTTTATTTATTTTAAATCTTTATCACTTGAGTTAATAATAATCTTTATATCATTATCTGTTATTAATGAATTCTGTGGATTACTAGCTAAATCTGTCTCTGGTATTAGACGCTACGATGGACCAATGGGTAAAAGTGATAGAGCATTTTTGGTTGGTATAATATGTATTGTTTTATATTTTACAGATGTTATAATTATTTATCTAGATTATATTTTTCTAATTGCTATTATTTTAATGATTATTAGCTCATTTCTTCGTTTAACCAAATCTCTAAAAAATGAATAAAATTTTTAACTCTATTAATCTTATTCCAGAAATACAATGGGTTATTGCGATCATTTTAGGAATATTAGTATTTGCAACTATTTTATTTTGGTTTTGGAATCGTATAAAACCTAGCAAGTTAGTTGATGAGATGCAATTAAGAACTAGATCCTGGTGGATTATGTGTATAATATTTCTTTTTGCTTCAATTGTACATCCTGTTGTCACATATTTAGCTCTAGGTTTCTTGTCTTTTTTAACATTAAGAGAGGTTTATTCTTTGTTAAATTTAAGAGAAGTTGACAGATCAGTATTGTTCTTTTGTTATTTATCAATACCAATACAATATTATTTTGCTTTTAAAGGGTATTATACACTATTTCTAATTTTTATTCCAGTATTCATGTTTATAATAGTTCCCTTTTTATTAGTTCTTACTGGAGAAACTAAAGATATTATTAGATCAATGTGTATTCTTCCAACTTCTTTAATGTTGGGTGTTTTTGGAATTAGTCATTTAGCCTTATTAATTAATTTTCCTGAAATGAATTCTAATGGTGTATCTGGAAAAGCTTTACTATTATTTTTGATTTTTATTACTGAGGCAAATGATATTATGCAATTTGTGTGGGGAAAGATTTTTGGTAAGCATAAAATTTTACCTAGAGTGAGTCCTAACAAGACTTGGGAAGGCTTTATTGGAGGTGTTATTTCAACTACTATAATTGGTTGTTTAATGGGTTTTCTAACACCTCTAAATACTTGGCAATTAATTATAATCAGTGGTTCAATGGCAGTATTTGGTTTTATGGGTGATGCTATTATGTCAGCAGTAAAAAGAGATTTTGGAGTTAAGGATATGAGTAATGCTATTCCTGGGCATGGTGGTGTTTTGGATAGAGTTGATAGTTTGTCTACAACTGCGTCGCCATTTTTTCACTTAATATATTTGATTTTAATAACTTCATGAAGAAAATTATTCTAATCATAATCTATTCAATATTTTGGAAAAATTTCTTAAAAATATTTATTGGACTAAAATATGTTAATGAAAAAACTTTAAAAAATAAAAAACAATTTATTCTTATAGCTAATCATAATAGTCATATGGATACTATGGCTATAATGAGTGCCATACCATCAAGATATATACATAAAGTACACCCAATTGCAGCAAGAGATTTTTTTGGGGGATCTCTTTTTAAAAAGATTTTAATGAGATATTTAGTTAACGCTACTCTTATTAAAAGAGATAGAGAGGACCCTGAAAATGATCCTATTGATTCAATGGATAAAATGTTGAAAAAATCAAGATCATTAATTCTTTTTCCCGAAGGCTCTAGAGGTATTCCAGGTGTGATGGCTAATTTTAAAAAAGGTTTGGGTTATTTGATTCAAAGAAATCCTGAAATTAAAGTAATACCTGTTTACCTGGATAATGTGTATAAGACATTACCAAGAGGGAAAAATTTAATCCTTCCTTATAATTGTTCAATAAAATTTGGAGATCCTATACAATTTAAATCAATGGAAATGGAAGATATATTGTTGTCTTCTGAAAAAGCCATGGAAAATTTAAAGAAGTAGATTTCTAATCTATAATTACTCTTTTTTCAGTAGTTCCATCATTGTAAATATAAAACATAGGAGAATTTTTAGTTCTCTTTGTTTCTCTACCTAGTTGATCAATAATTTTAACTAATTCTTTGTTTTTAGTAACCTCATCTACATTAGAAGTTCCTGTACAAATTAAAGTATGAATTCTTCCTTGAGAATGCGGGCCATCATGAAAAAACATTCCTTGGGTTCCTGGTCCATCAGCAAGTGATTCTTGTATTGCAGCTCTCCAGAAAACGGTTGAATCACCATTAAGCATAAGTTTTGTTATACCACTTCCGCTAGATAAAGTGGAATTATACATTTTTGTACTAGTTCCTGCAACAACTGTATTATTTTTTGCACCTAATATAGCGTAGTATCTATCTTTTACAATGTTAACGTTACATGTTACCCACCCTAGTGGAACATTTTGTGCATGAAACAAACTAGTATGTGGATTTGTAAGGCCAGCAGATATATCATTATAACCTAGTGGAATTGTATCTAAAAATAAGTTTAATGCGTCAAACTGTATTACTTCAATCGATTGATTAGTTGCGTTAACTCCTAATGCATTTCCATCTCCTGCTTTAACTGCTGAAAGCGTAAAGGATGAATTAGCTCTAAACCAATAACCTCTGGTTCTTTCATATGTATATTCTGCCCCGTGAGGTTCAATCATTACGGTATCGCAGTTGACTTGTGAAAAGCTAAATAATGGCATAGTAATTAAAAGCAGTAAAAGTTTTTTCATAATTGTTATTATTAGATATTTCATCCAAATATAATTAATTTATTAGTTTTATAGTAACAATAAAATTATGAGCAAAAATTTTAAAAACTTTCTTTATTTTTTTTTCCTTGGCATGACAATAGTTTATCTTCTTTTTAGATTTGGCTTTTTAAATTCATGAAATTTTTTACAGATTTATTTAAATTTGCAAGATGAATAAATACATTTATTTTTTTTTAATTTTTATTATTCCTTTACCTCTCATTTCTCAAGAAAAAGTAGATTATTTTGAGAAATTAAATAGTAAAGAAAGAGATGTTATTGTTAATAAAGGCACAGAATACCCTAATACTGGAAAGTATAATAAACATTTTAAAGATGGTGTGTATCATTGCAAAGCTTGTGATAGCCCACTATATATTTCATCATCTAAATTTGAATCAAATTGTGGTTGGCCATCTTTTGATGATGAAATAAAAGGAGCAATAACAAGACATTCAGATTATAAACTTGGTAATAAGAGAGTTGAGATATGTTGTGCAAAGTGTGGAGGACATTTGGGACATGTTTTTGAGGGTGAAAAATTAACTGCAAAAAACATTCGTCATTGTGTCAATTCAATCTCTTTAGTGTTTAAGAAAAAGGATGCTAAATAGTATTAAAGTTCTTTATATTTGAAAAAAAATCTCATGAAAAAAATCTCAACTTTTTTAATAGCTATTTTATTTGTTTGTAATTTAAGTGCTCAAAATTCTTACACCGTTAATGCAGGAAATTTTTATTATACACCTCAAATATTAACAATTAATTTAGGTGATACTGTACATTGGCTTAATGATGGTGGTTTTCATAATGTAAACTTTGATGTTAATTCAATTTCAGGAGCAAGTTTTAATAATCCTGTATCATTTGCATCGACTCCAACTAATGATGTAGAAATGTATTCTTATGTATTTACAGTAGCTGGAAGCTATGATTATGATTGTTCTGTTGGTAGTCATGCAGCTAATGGAATGGTAGGGTCAATTATTGTAAATTCTGCTTCAGGTTTTGAGAATTTGAGTGTTTCAAATAAAATCCTTTCTAAAACATACAATTTATCCGGTAAAATAATTTCTAAAAAATCAAAGGGATTAATTATTTATAGATATGAAGACGGAACTACTGAAAAGAAAATTATTTTAAAATAATTTTCTTTGATATCAAATCAGAATTTTTTAATGAAGATAAATTATTGGTGGTATATTTTTATTGGATTAGTTATTACTTTCATTGGTATATTAACTCAGAAATTTTTTTTCTTATTTCTTCTTCTACCTTTTTCTCTTTTTTATAAAACTGGTAATAAATAGTCATGAGTATTGTATTAGAAAAATTATCTGCTGAACTTAATACAAATTCTCCTTTAATTATTGCTGGTCCATGTAGTGCTGAATCTCAGCAACAGTTATTATCTACTGCTTATTCATTAAAGGAAATTGGAATAAAAATATTTCGTGCAGGAATTTGGAAGCCTCGTACACGTCCAAATAGTTTTGAAGGAGTAGGTGAAATTGGTCTCGAGTGGTTAAAGAATGTTAGGTCAGAGACTAATATGAAAATAATGACTGAAGTTGCTAACCCGAATCATTTAGATGATATACTCAAAAATGATATAGATATGATTTGGATTGGAGCACGTACTACTGGTAATCCATTTGCTGTTCAAGAGATTGCAAATGCCTTAAAAGGAGTTGATATTCCAGTTTTTGTTAAAAATCCTTTAAATGAAGATTTAAATTTATGGATAGGTGCAATTGAAAGATTTCATAACTCAGATATTAAACAAATTTCAGCTATTCATAGAGGCTTTTTTGCATACGGCTCTCAGAAGTATAGAAATATTCCTCAATGGCAAATTCCTGTAGAGTTAAAAAGAATAATGCCAAGTATTCCTCTTATATGTGACCCAAGTCATATTGCAGGACATAGATCACTTGTTAAAGAAGTGTCACAAACAGCATTTGACCTAAACTTTGATGGTTTAATGATAGAATCTCATATTAATCCTAGTGAAGCTCTTAGTGATAAAGAGCAGCAATTACCGACTAATGAATTAAAAAAACTTTTGTCTAATCTGATATTAAGAGAGAATAATATCTCTGATGATGATGTTGCTGTATCTTTAAAAGGTTTACGCTCTGAAATTGATTCTCTTGATTTAGATTTAATTGAAATTCTTATTAAAAGAATGACTATAGCTCAGAAGATAGGATTGAAAAAGAAAGATAATGGTATTACCATTTTACAACCTGAAAGATGGGAGTATATTCTAAAAGATAGAGTTTTAAACGGAAAAAAAGGTGGTTTAAGTAATGAGTTTTTGATTTTGCTATTGCGAGCAATTCACCAAGAATCTATAAATATTCAAACTAATATAATGAATAGGAATTTATAGATCTATTGAAATACAATTGGGAATTCAATTTTTTTAATACCTCTTTTTACAATTACTATAGTTGAATCTCCTTTTTCATGTTTACTTAGTCCAGTCATATAGCCCATCATGTCTGGAACTTCAATTTCTCCAATTTTAATTACGATATCTCCTTTTTGAATTCCGTATTTTTCAGCTGTTCTTCCCTTAGATATTCCATCAATTCTCATTCCTTCTCCAGAATATAGGTAATCAGGCATTACACCTAATGTAACTTTAAAATTTGGACTTGTAGTAGATTCACTTTTTGTTTCAATAAAATCAAAATCCTCAATTTCAGTAGAGTTTTGAATTATTGTTTCAGCATATTTAAATATACTATACATCCCTTCAAAATTTATTTTTTCTACATCATCAGATGGTCTGTGATAATCTTCATGCTGTCCTGTAAAGAAATGTAATACTGGAACATCCTGTAAATAAAATGATGTATGGTCTGAAGGTCCCACTCCAGATGCTGTAGTTGTGAGTTTAAAATTTATTGTATTTGACTTTTTTATTAGTTCATCCCAGCTAGAACTCGTCCCAATTCCATTTATAGCTAAAGTTTTATCTTCATTAAGTCTGCCAACCATATCAAAATTTAACATAAACCTTGAACTACTTAAATCAATTGTAGGGTTTTTTGCGTAATATGAAGAACCATAAAGACCATGTTCTTCTCCTGAAAATGCAATAAAAAGATAGTTATACTCTAGATTTTTTTTAAGAGAATATGCTAAGTTTAATAAAATACTTACTCCACTAGAATTATCATCTGCACCATTGTGAATCGCTCTTTCACCTGTGTGTAAGGAACCAAAATCTCCATATCCTAAATGATCATAATGAGCACCAATGATTATAGTTTCTTCTTGATTATTATCAATATAACCAACAACATTGGTTCCAGTAATTTCTTCTTTAATTGTATTTGTATGTGGGTTTTCTTTAATCATAGCTTCAAAGCTTTGAAGATATCCATCAGTACCTTTTTCTAATAAACCATATTCTTTAAATTTTGATTGTATAAAATCTGCAGCCAATTTTTCACCATCAGATCCAGTAGCTCTACCTTCTAATAAGTCAGAGGATAAATACGTTACTTCATCAATCATTTTATTAACTATTAAGTCTTTATCAGTATCAATATTGCATGAAGAGATACTTAGAAATAAAATATAGAATATTGTTTTTTTCATAATTAAAAAAATTACTTTTGTCAAAATTTTCCCAAAAATATGAAACAATATTCTTTTAACTTAATTATTCTTTTAGTATTATTTTCTTGTAATATCAGTGAAAAAGAAACTAAAAATAACAGTAGTGAATCCTTAATTTACGAGCAGGAAAAGCATTTTAAAAATATGAAACAACTAACTTTTGGAGGAGAAAATGCTGAAGCATATTGGAGCTTTGATGATTCTAAATTAATTTTTCAAGCAACTAATGAAAAGTGGGGTCAAAGTTGTGATCAAATTTATATTATCGATACAAATAATTATAGTCTTGATAGTGTAACTCCTCAAATGGTTAGTTTAGGTCTTGGAAGAACCACCTGTTCATATTTTATGCCTGGAGATTCTACAATAATATATGCCTCAACTCACCTTGAAGATGCTAAATGTCCTCATGTGCCAGATCGAAGAGTAGACGGAAAATATGTTTGGCCAATATATGATTCATATGATATTTTTATTGCAGACTTAGACGGCAATATTGTAAAACAACTTACCAATTATGATGGTTATGATGCTGAGGCTACTGTTTCGCCAACAGGAGATAAAATAGTGTTTACATCAATTAGATCTGGAGATTTAGAATTGTATACTTGTAATATTGATGGTTCTGATGTAAAACAGGTTACAAATCAGTTAGGTTATGACGGAGGAGCATTTTTCTCTCATGATGGAAAAAAGTTAGTTTTTAGATCATCCAGACCAAAAACAGATGATGAGATTAAACAGTATAAAGAATTGCTTTTAAAAGGTTTAGTTATGCCTACTAATATGGAAATATATGTTTGTAATGTAGATGGTTCTGATCTGAAGCAAGTTACAAATCTTGGTAATGCTAATTGGTCTCCGTTTTTTCATCCATCTAATGAAAAAATTATCTTTTGTTCAAATCATGAAAGTCTTTTAGGTTTTCCATTTAATTTATACATGATTGATATTGATGGTAATAATTTAGAGCAAATAACATATGGTAAAAAATTCACTTCATTTCCTGTCTTTTCTAATGATGGTAAGAAAATTGTTTTTTCATCCAATAGAAACAATGGAGGGACTAGAGAAACAAATGTTTTTATTGCTGACTGGATTGAATAATTATTCATGAATTTAGATAGTAATTCTTGGAACCAAAGATATATTTCTAATAATACTGGATGGGATGTTGGTAAAATAACACAGCCCTTAAAAGAATATTTCGATCAGTTAAATTCTAAAAATATTAAAATCTTAATTCCAGGATGTGGTAATTCTTTTGAAGCAGAGTATTTAATAAATCTTGGTTTTAAGAATGTAACTATTGTAGATTTTTCTGAAAAAGCTTTAAAAAACTTTAAATTAAGAGTTCCAGAATTTCCTGATTCGCAGATGATTTGTGATAACTTTTTTAATATTGATGGTAACTTTGACCTTATTATTGAACAAACATTTTTTTGCGCTATTGCTATAGATAAAAGAAATGAATATGCTAAAAAAGTTCATTCTTTACTAAACAAAAATGGAAAGTTAGTTGGGCTTATGTTTAATGCACCAATGTATTCTGATCACCCCCCATTTGGTGGTTCTGTTAAAGAATATAAAACTTATTTTTCTACCTTATTTAATTATAAATATTTTGAGCCAGCATACAACTCTATATCTTCAAGAAATGGCAAGGAATTATTTATTAATTTGATTAAAAAATAATTTAATTAAGCATTTTTTTTTACAGAATTAGTTCAGAATTCAATCCTAATTTTGCATAAAAAATTAATTAAATGAAAAAATTTTACCTTATTATTATTATCCTTTTAAATTCAAATTTAGAAGGAATTTCTCAAACACAAATAGTTGATTTACAGCCTTCATATGCAAACCAAAGTTTTTTTAGTTTAGAAAATGGAGAGATTTTAAATACTTTTAATACTGATTGGGATCTTGCTTTTTCTACTTCTACAATGTCTTCATCAATAAGAATTAATGGGGGTATGGGTACAGAACTGTATTCTTATCCTTTAGGAGATACAACTGATTGGAATACTTTTAATTCAACAAATCTATCTAATTGGGAACCTGTTCATAACTCTGATACAAATTGGTTTATTGGAGCCTTTGATAAAAACAGTACTTCAATGTTTGATATGGGATGGGGAATATATAATATGGTTACACACTTTGTTACTGGAGACTCTCTTTATGCTATAAAAACTGTTAATGGTAATTGGAAAAAGTTATGGATTGAGAAATTAGCTGGTGGAGAGTATTCATTTAAATATGCTGACCTTGATGGTTCTAATCAAGTTAATACTATTATAAGTCAATCTGCTTTTTCTGGAAAGAATTTTGCATATTATTCTCTTGATCAAAATACATCCTTAGATAGAGAACCGTTAACTCAAGATTGGGATATTACATTCTCAAAATACATTACACCTGTTCAGGGTATGGCGTACGGAGTTACTGGAGTTCTTATGAACGATGGTATTAAAGCTTGTTTGGTAGAAAATTTACCTGATCCTAACTCTTATACAGATTACACCCAACATGTATTACATTCTGAAATGAATACAATTGGATATGATTGGAAATCATTTGATATGTCTTCATTCAGCTATGTGTTAGATCCATATAGATGTTATTTTGTTAAAGATTATAATGATAAGATTTGGAGAATAATATTTACTTCTTTTGAAGGAAGTTCAACTGGAATTGTTGAGTTTAATACTGAAGAAGTTTCAAGTTCAACATCAAGTGATTATCTAAATTCTTCTTTTTCTTCATTTGAAATATACCCAAATCCATCTAATAATAATGATGATGTAACAGTAATATATGATACAGATTCAAAAGATATTGAAATTAGTATAATAGATATTAATGGTAAATTAGTTTTTAGCTATACATCATTGAGTTCAGGTTTTTCTGCAAAAACTATATCTACGAGTAATCTTGATAAAGGCATTTATATTGTGAAAGTTAATTCTAATGGTGATTATTTGCAGAAGAAGCTTATCATTAATTAATTGTATTAACCATTAAGTACTTGTAAATGTTTTATGAGAAATTTTTTCTCTATACTTTTTAGTCTTTGCTTTTTTATTGTAAATAGTCAAACTTTAAAATTTATTGATAATGCATCATTTCCTGTAGAAAATGTTTCTATTGAATTAGAAGAAACATTAGAAAATCTTACTTACACTAGCAACTTTCTTGGTGAAATTTATCTTGACAAATCAATATTTGAATTAAATCAAACGATAACTTTTCAAACCTCTCATATTTCATTTATAGGATCTCAACACACTATAGAAAAAAATGATACTATAATTTCTTTGAATAAAAAAAATATTTTACTAGATCAGGTTTTTATAACAGCTCAAATATCACCTAAAAATCAATCTAATGTAGTTCATAAATCCAAGATTATAGATAGAGTTGATATCGATAGACAAGCAGCCACCAACTTGCGGGAATTATTGGATAACCAACTTAATATGAGCGTAAAAAATGATAATGTTTTAGGAAGTAGTATCACTATGCAAGGAATTTCTGGGCAAAACATTAAAATTTTGATTGATGGTGTTCCTGTTATTGGTAGGCTTAATGGCAATATAGATCTTAGTCAGATAAATTTAAATAACATAGATAGAGTTGAAATAATTGAAGGCCCATTATCAGTAGATTTTGGAACAGATGCATTAGCAGGAACTATTAATTTAATAACTAATAAAAGTCAATATGATAAAGCTTCGTCCAGTATAAATTTATATTATGAAACTGTAGGTCATTACAATTCTGATATTAATTTCTCTTTAAAAGAGAACAACAATTTTTTTTCTTTTAGTGGAGGAAGAAACTATTTTGATGGTTGGTCCCAAGGGGATGAGTTTAGCTTTATTCCTATTGCTCAATTAGCGGATACAAATAGAGTTAAATTATGGAATCCAAAGGAACAGTTTTTTGCTAAAATCCAATTTCAAAAGATATTTTCAAATTTAAAAGCTAGAGTTTATTATGATTTTTTTGATGAAAAAGTTACCAATTTTGGATTTCCTAGACTTCCTTATTATGAAAATGCTTTTGATGATTACTATTATACTAGACGAAATGATCTGGGTTTAGATATCGATTATAGCCCTAACAATAATACTAATTTTAAGCTGTTATCATCATTTAATAAATACAATAGAAAAAAGAATACTTATTTTAAGGACTTAACCACCTTAAATCAGGTTTTAAGTTCAAACATAAGTGATCAGGATACTTCTGATTTCAGTATGATAATGAATAAACTTGTATATTCTTCTACAAAATTTAAAAATTTCGGCTTCCAAATAGGATTTGATTCTAAGATTGAACAAGCAAAAGGAGTAAGAATTGAAGAGAATTCTCAGACTCTTGGAGACCATGCAATTTTTACCACAGCAGAATTAAAAGTAAATAAATTCTTATCTCTTAGACCAGCCCTAAGAGCTAGCTATAATTCTAAGTTTAATGTACCTTTAATTCCTTCTTTCAATACTTTAATAAAACTTAATAAGATTGATTTAAGGATGTCTTACGCTCGAGGTTTTAGATCACCAACTCTCAAAGAGTTATACTTTGAATTTGTAGATATAAATCATAATATTTTAGGAAATAAAGATCTTGGATCTGAGAATTCTAATAACTTTCAGATGAGTATTGATTTTAAAAAGAATATTGACAAATTAAACATTGATTTTAGTTCCAATATCTTTTTTAACGATATAAAAAATTTAATTACTTTATCTCAATCTCCTAGTTCTATAGAGTATAGTTATTTTAATATTGGAGAGTATAAAACTAAAGGTGTTTCAAATAGTTTAAAATTTTCAAATCAAAATTTTAATTTTAGTATTGGAAATAACTATACAGGTAGATATAATAATTTATCTTCTACTTTTGATAATCAGAAATATAATTTTTCTCATTCTCTAAGTTCTAGCTTTACTTATTTTTTAAATAATCAGAAATTGTCTTTATCGGCTTTTTATAAGTTTACTGGTAAAACCCCTGTTTTTTACAGTGATAATAACCAGATTTTTGAGTCTAGTATTGATTCTTATCATTTACTCGATTTCATAATTAAAAAATCCTTAATAAATGATAAGTTAAATCTGAAAGTTGGTGTAAAGAATTTATTTGACATTCAGAATATTTCTAGCTTCTCAGATAATTCTATTCATTCATCTTCTAGTAGCACTCAATCAGTTTCATACGGAAGAACTATTTTTACCTCATTAAATTTTGATTTTTAAATGAAATATTTTCCTTACATCTTTTTTTTCATATTTACTATTTCTTGTGAGAAAGAGGAATTACCAATATCACCACATCAAACAGGCGATGTTTTAGTTCAACAAATTGAAATGCTCCAAGACTATAGATATCAAGTATTTTATAATTTAGAAAATAATGAGATTATATCTGAAAATCTTAAAACAGACTGGGATTTAGGCTTTGAAAATACCCCAAATGGTTTTCATATTGTTTTAAATTCTTCAACTTACAGCGGATTATCATACATTGAAAATCAGCAATTTGATGATGTAATATCTTCAAATAATCTTGTTTGGTCCTGGGATAATCCTAATGGTAGCCTTGACAGCACTGCATTTGGGGATTATAGGCTTTTCAGCGGCTTTTTTGTAATTGACAGAGGATTTGACTTCCAGGGAAGTCAAAGAGGTTTTAAAAAGCTTAAAATTGATAGTGTAAATTCACAATTTTATACGATAACTTATTCTAATCTTGATAATTCTGAATTAAATACTTTTCAAATAAATAAAGATAATTTTTATAGATACAGTTGTTTTTCATTTTCTGATGATACAATTATTGATATTGAACCACCATTAATTGAATGGGACTTAATTTTCACTCAGTACACACATCTTTTCTCTGACACTACTCAACCTTCTTATTTAGTTACTGGAGTTTTAAGTAATAATTTAAATATAGCCATTGATACCAATAATAATTTTAATGATATCACTTATGAAATGATTGGTGATTATTATTTTAAAAATAATAATGATATGGTGGGCTATAATTGGAAAGAATATGATTTAAATGCTGGTGAATACACCGTTTTTTCTAATATAAATTATATTATACAGGGCAATAATAATAAATATTACAAATTACATTTTATTGACTTTTACAATAATTTAGGTGAAAAAGGCTATCCAAAATTTGAAATTCAGGAATTGTAACTAAAATGCTACAACTCCTGAACTTTAAAAAGCTTAGTTAAAGCAATATCCACCAGGAATAATTCCAACTTGAATAGAATCTAAAAGATCTCCATTTGTATTATACTGATAAGATAGGCCATTTTGAACATAATCTAGAGCATCAGAGCCATATATATATCCATTGTTTGATGCTATATTATAAAAGCTCTTACTAATTAATGAATTTGATGGTAGTTGTGTATCATTAATATTAAATGCAAATACAGATTTACTCCAACTCCCGTTACTGAAAAATAGTTTGTCTCCTGTGTTATTAATTGTTAAGTCTTCAGGATGATCTCCAACTTCAAAATCATAAGATACTTCTACTGAGTTGTTGTATGAGTTGATTTTTGCTAGTACGCCTGAAGTTTCTGAAACAACGTTCCAGTTAGCATCATATTCAGTGTATCCTCCAGTAAGCACCCATACATCTCCATTTGCATCAACAACAGCTGAGTTTGGTTTATCTCCAATTTCTAAAGTTGAAACAACCATGTCTGAATTAACATCAATGATAGATACAGAATTATCTAGTCCCCATCCACCAACATTACATACGTATGCATATCCGTTTGTTACTACAAGTTCTTCAGGTCCAGTACCTGTAGAAATTGTTGATATAATAGTATTTGAAGTTAGATCAATTACTTGGATTCCATTAATTCCCCAATCTGTAACATAGGCTTTATTTTCTGCAACTTTTTCGATATATCTTGGAGATATTAAACCCTGAATAGTTGCAATAGAGTTCATTGAATCAATATTTGCCACCTCTATTTTTGAAGAGTTATTTACAACTATATATGCTTTTTCATCTATTATATTCATTGACTGAACAACATCTCCAAGTTGAAAAGAATTTATTTGTGAGAAAATATTATTTTCTACATTTCCATTTTCTGAAACATAAGAAATTGATCCATTTCCTGTGCCAAAATTCCCTTCATTTGTTACAAAATATCCATTTTCATATAGTCCAGGTAAGTTATTTGGACTTATCGAGTCATTTTGACAAGAGGCAAATAAAATTGCACATAGAATTATAGTTAGTAAATTGTTTGTTTTCATTTTCATTTTTATTTAGTTAATAGTATAGTTAATCGTCATCAATAATTCTCTTCCAGGAGAAGGGTAGTTTTGATATGTTTGGTATTGCTTGTCTACAAAATTTTTAATTTTAATTTCAATATCTAATGGGTATTTAAAAGAGTATTTTATCGCAAAGTCAAAAAGCGTGAAGTCTTCAAGTATATTATTTGGATTTCCATAATTTGTAATTACTTCGCCATTATAGAGTGCTGTTATAAAATATTGAAATTGATTTTTTGCAAAGCTATATGTTACATTAGCTTTGTGTAAGGGCACATACCTAAGTTGTTGTTTGTAGGATTGATCAATAGCATTGGTTTTTTTCTCAGAAGTTGACTTTGAAAAAGCATAATTTGCAGATATAGTTGAATTTTTATAATTAATATTTAATCTAGATTCTATTCCTCTGCACCATACTTCTTTTATATTTTCAGGTTTCCACAGATTATTGTTTTCTTGCCAGCTAATCCAGTTATTAACATACAGAGAATATCCAGTGATATCTATTGTGATATTATTTTTTTGATATTTAACACTGCATTCATAATTATTTGCCTTTTCACTCTTTAAATCAAGATTACCTTGAGAATTAGACCCATACCAATATCTGTCATTAAATGTTGGTGCTCTAAAGTTTTTATTAAATTTTAATTTAAATGTATAGTTGCTTAATTTTATTTCAGCAGCTAAAGAGGGTAGAAGCGGTACATTAAAATTATTATTCCATTCTTTTCTTAACGATATGTTTGTTTTAAATAGTTTGTCAATGAAATTAATAGAACTAAAAATTGCGCTATTATCTTCAATGAAATTAGATTCTAAATAGTTATTGTTTGTTACCTCATGCCTGTTAAAAGAGGAATTTAGATTAAAAGAAAATTTATGATATAAATATTTTAATTTAAGATCTGTAACACTAGTATTAATAATAAACTTACTGTCAATATTTTTAGATAATTCTGTGTATCTAAAATCTTCTTTTAAGAAAGCTTGTTTTAGGACTATTTTTAATTTATTAATTTGATGTTGTGATTTTAACAAAAATCTATAGTTTTTGTCGTATTGTTTTGCATCAGAATTTATTGTAGTTAGATTTTGAGGAACTTCTCTGTCTAAAAAATTTATCCATGAATGAAATTGTAATTTATTATATGAATTTATATTATAGAGTGCATTAAATTTAACTTCTTCATGAACTATTTTTCCATAATTGTTTGTTTGTATTGGAGAGCCGAAGGCAGCTGTGTTTTTATATTTAAACCTATTATTATCTATCAACTTCATAAAACTTGAAGAAATCAATAATTTTTTATAGTTATTTTTTAACTTGATACTGCTAGATTTTAATCCAAAACTTCCGAATTCTTTTGTAAGAGAAATTTCATTTTCAGATTTTATTTTTTTTATTGATGAGTTAATATGAACACTTCCTCCGATTGAGCCACTTCCTTGAATGGAGCTATTTCCTCCTGAGATTAAAATGATTTGTTCAGAATTATCAGTCCTAACTGATGAAAAATCAATAATTCCATTAGCAAAAGAATTTATTGGAATATCGTTCCATAAAATTAGTGAATGAGAGCTTGAAGTTCCTCTAAATGAGGGGGTTGCAAGAGCA
>ENA-ORDR01000775-ORDR01000775.1-marine-metagenome-genome-assembly--contig:-NODE-775-length-16000-cov-3.563022_pt1 | contig 16000 bp, 18 predicted proteins | sample MGYA00240993_ERZ508538 | MGnify/ENA primary metagenome ERZ508538 (study PRJEB26207, sample SAMN05421999) | marine metagenome | isolation source: Monterey Bay, California, USA | place: USA:Monterey Bay... | reverse complement strand
AGTCAGGGACTTTACTTTTATAGCCAAGAGAATTTAAGTCTTTATTTGATTTACTCATGAAGGTATCTCTCTTAATTAATCAATATTAATTTACTCGTTTAGTATTAATTAACTCGTTGTTTGTAGAATTTATTTTACTCAAAATTATCTTTTTCCACTCTTCAATATTTTTGGCTAAATAAGCTTCTTCTGGAAATAATATGCTTCTTGAGGCGTTAATCAAGCCAAAATTTAGTAGATTGGGAAGTGTTGTATCTTGAATTAAAGGGGCACACGCATCCTTAGCTGAGGCACCTTGAGCACCATACCCTGGAATTAGAAATGGAGCACTCGGCAATAATTTTCTTAATGCTAAAGATTCCTCTTTAAATGTAGCTCCAGAGACAATTCCTATTGATGATAATCCTAGATCACCTTTATACTTTTCTACAATAGGTCTTAATATATTAGCTAGGTGTTCGTAGCATTTAACACCACTCGTAAGAGTTGTCTCTTGAATATCTTTTGAACCATTATTACTTGTATGAACCAAAATAAATAAACCACTACTTGTTTCAGAGGCTTTTTTAAAAAAAGGCTCTAAACTATCAATTCCTAGCCATGGATTAACAGTTAAAGCGCTGCTTGGGAAAGGAGCATTTTCTCCCAAATACGCATTTGCATAGGCTTGACTAGTGCTTCCTATATCTCCTCTTTTTGCATCCATAATAATTAAAAAATTTAGAGATTGTGCATATTTACATAAAGACGCAAGTAACTTCATACCATCTGGACCAAGCTGTTCAAATAGCGCAATTTGAGGTTTTATCGCAGGCACTAAACCTTTAGCGCTATCTAAAAGTGAAAAACAAAATTTTTCAACTTTTGATATAATGTTTGAGGAATTATTTTGAAGATCAAAAATATTAGGTATTAAGTCTAGATGAGGATCAATACCTAGGCATAAGAAAGATTGTGTGTCTCTAATTTTTTTAACAAGGTTATCTCCAAAGTGATTTGTCATATTTTAAAAAATACCTAAAGCATTCCTGTAAGTATCTAATAAGGCTTCTTGTTCTAACCTTTCATCTATATCCATTTTACGTATAATTAATACTTTGCGCATAATTTTTGGATCATAGCCTATCCCTTTAGCCTCAGAATAAACTTCTTTAATATCAGCAAGAATATTACTTTTTTCTTCTTCTAGTCTTTCAATTCTCTCTATAAAGCTTTTAAGTCTATCATCTTTAGATTTAGATTCTGTGATATCATTATTTAATATATCATTCATATTAATGAGTTTCTGTTTCTTTGTTTTTGAATTTATTTTTTTGATCTTCACTAGCTTCCGTTTGATATTTATCTTTCCAAACAGAATGTGGCATTCCATATACTATTTCTCTAGCATCATCCTTATTGAGTTCAACTCCATTTTCATTAGCAGCTTCACTGTACCAGCGGGAGAGACAGTTTCTACAAAAACCACTTAAGTTCATTAAATCAATATTTTGAACATCAGTTCTTTTTTGAAGATGAGATATAAGTTTTTTTAAAACTTCTGATTCTATTTTTAATCTTTTTTCATTGTTCATTTCATTACCTATTTTATTCATATTGTTATCACAACTCTCAAATCAAAACAATTTACAATAAAAAATTTTATAAATAATTGTAAAAAGATTTTAAAAATATTAGCATAAGCTAACTTTTGTGAGTTAATTTATGAATGATGATGATTTAGAGTTTAATTCTGACAGGTTTGAACAAGTAAGAAATGCTAGGAATAGCGAAACTGCAGAAGACTATACTGAAATGATTGCTGATTTGATTAGAAATGCAGGTGAAGCAAGGGCCGTTGATTTAGCTAAGCATTTTGGCGTTACGGGGCCAACAGTTAACAGTATAATTAGGCGGTTAGTTAGAGATGGTCTAGTTGTTAGTAAACCATACAGATCCATATTCCTCACTGACAAGGGGCAAACTTTAGCCGATTATTGTAAAAAAAGACATGAAATCGTTTATAATTTCTTAATTAAGATAGGTGTTAATAGTGACATTGCCAAAAATGATGCAGAAGGTATTGAGCATCATGTTAGTGCAGAGACATTAAGTGTTTTTGAAAAATATAATAAATAAAAGCTATTTGTATATACCAGTAAATAAATAATAAGTTCTATAAATATCCTTTATTGTGTTGACCGATACTTTATTTATTAGTTTGATTTCTAAAAGGTTGGGATAGTTTGTGACATTTGATTTATTGCTAACTATTAACACTTTTTCACCAGATCTAAATTGTTTGTTATAAAAATTATAATTAGCTTCATAGAAATTGCCCGGTTTTAGACTGTTACTTTTCAGGTATATTTTATTTTTAAATAAATTATTAGTTCTATTGAGATAATAATTAAACCTAGAAATATCACCTCTAGTTTCAAATACTATTGATGATATTTGATTAGTTTGGAAGTTACTTTCTATTTTTTTTGATATCTTTTCAAAACCAAGAGTTTTTCTCAATGGATCAGACTTCAGTTCTAAAGGATAAAAATTTCCAGTTAGCGTAACTTTTAAAATAAAAATTGATAAAATAAAGTTTATTAAAAAACCCATTTTAAAAAATGCTCTTATAAAGATATATTTTTGTACTACAACGTATGCACTAAGAATTATTGTGGCAGCTACGTATGCTGTAATTGCCCAGTTTGGATTTGAAATTTTAAGAAAACTTTGAACAGTTATTAGGATAATTATTGGTAAAGAAAGAAAAGCTAGGAAAGAAATATTTCCTTTCTTAACAAAAATATCAAATGATAGGAAAATATATAAGAGTAATAATATCGGCCCAAAAACAACTAATTGAGAGGATAAAAAGTCAACTACGTTTTTATAGTTCAATATAATTTTTGTAAGATCTGCATTTGAAACTGTATGACTAACTGTAACAAAGTCATTTATGTAATTCCAATATATATTCCCGCTTGCTATTAATATACTTGTTATAATTATAATAAATAGATTTTTAATACTTAAGTTCTTACTTCTATCATAAATTAACCACCATAAAATTAAGAATATAAGAAAATATAAAGCTGCATATTTAGACAAGAAAGCAAGACCAAGAGACATGCCAACTAAGATGGCAGTCACAATGCTCTGATTCTTAAATAATTTAAACATAAAGAATATACAAAATGACCAAAATAATAATAGAGGAGTGTCTGTAGATATGACAAAGCTTCCTAGAGATGCTGCTGGAGTGAAAATCCATATTAATGCTGCAATTCTGCCAGCCTTCGCTCCAAAAGCAATGTAAGATGTTCCCCATAGGACTATTGAGATAAAAAGATGTATTAATGGAGAACATAATCTTACTGCCCACTCTTCATTTCCAAAAATAGTTGTTGAGAGTGCTATTACCCAAGCTATTATGGGTGGTTTTGTAAAATAACCGAATTCTATGTTTCTTGACCAGTCCCAGTATTGAGCTTCGTCTACAGATAACTCAATTGGTGAGGTATATAAGGAATATATCCTTAAACAAGTGATTGAAATTAGAATAATGAATACAAGAGGTGCGCTAAGCAACGAAAAGCTTTTCGTGCGATTTCGGAACGATAGCATTAATATACCCTCCCTTTTTTTGAAAAATATTACATTACCTTATAAATTACAATATAATTTTACGTTGAAAGAATTAATATTATATTTAACGATCTTGATTTGTACTCGTTATAAGTTTATTTATGTAATAGATTGATAGGGCTTTTTTTTGACAGATTATAATAAACAAATTGTAGAATTAATTGACGACTTTTCCTTTTTTGAAAACTGGGAAGATAAATATCAATATTTGATAGACCTGGGAAGAAATGTTCCGAAAATGGACGAAAAATTAAAAGTAGATGAGAATAAACTTAAAGGGTGTCAATCTGTTGTCTATTTCAGTAATTCAGTAAATAATGATGGATCAATTAATTTCATAGCCAATAGCGACGCGGCAATTGTGCAAGGTTTAATAGCGTTAATGCTTAAAGTTTATTCTGGAAGAAAGCCCCAAGAAATATTAGATATTGATACTAATTTTTTAGAACAAATTGGTTTAGACGAACATTTATCTCCGACTAGAAAAAATGGTTTATCATCACTAATTTCTTCAATTAAGAATGCTGCTAAATTAGAATTAGTTTAGGTTTTAAATTTGACTAAAATTGGGAAACAATCCGAAATTATTAGCCTCTCTAATGGTACAATTAAGACAATTAGTAGTTTGTCTCACCGCAAGTATAGAAAAGAGTTACATTTATTTATAGCTGAGGGAATTAGGGTATGCAAAGAAGCTTTGGATAATGGTTGGTCATTTAAATATTTTCTTTTCGACAAATCTAATGTTGATAACATTCTAATAAACGAGCTCATAAATAAAATTATATCCAAAGGTGGGGACATAATCGGAGTTACACCTGATATTTTAAAAAAAATTTCACATAAAGATAATCCACAAAATGTATTAGGTGTTATAGAGCAGAAACAGAGCACGTTACCGTTAAATTTGTATCAAAATACTTTTGTAGCTTTGGAATGCATAAGGGATCCAGGCAACTTAGGAACTATTTTAAGGACAATGGATGCTGTTGGAGCAAGAGGGTGTATTCTGTTAGGCGAGTGTACAGACCCTTTTTCTTATGAATCTGTAAGAGCAAGCATGGGTGCTATTTTTAACATAAATATAATCCACTCCAGCGTTGAGAATTTTATAGAATGGAAAATTAAAAATAAAGTAAGTTTAATTGGTACTGCACTAAAAAATGCAAGTAATTATACTGAAACAAAATGGGACCTTCCATTTGTTTTAGTTATGGGTAATGAGCAAAAAGGTTTGTCTAATAAAATTCTAAGTTCATGTGATCAAATAATTAAAATGCCAATGTTAGGTAGTTCAGACAGTTTAAACTTAGCAGTTTCTACAGGTGTTGCGTTATATGAATCAATTAGGAAAAATCCTAATTAATATCTTTGCTTTCCCATCTTGCAAATATTGCAGTGCTAATTTCTCTTGGGTCATCTTGATCTTCAAAAATAGATATTTCACCAGATTCGACTTTCCCTTTGTAAGTTTTCATGACTTCTCTTAAAGCATAATGTAGTGATGAATAACTAGAACGTATTGCGTAACTATTGAGTATGACAAATAGAGGGTTTTCAGACAATATTTGAGGAAGAAGATTTAATAAAATAGGCAAATCTTTTTGTAATTCCCACTTCTCTCCATTAGGGCCTCTGCCATATTTAGGAGGATCTAGAATTATTGCATCATATCTATTCTCTCTTCTAATTTCTCTATTAACAAATTTAAGGGCGTCATCAGTGAGATACTTAATTGGTAAATTTGAAAAGGAGGATAAATTTCTATTTTCAAAGGCAAAACTGATAGCTTTTTTGCTGGCGTCAACGTGTGTTACTGAGGCGCCGTTTGAAGCTGCATGTAGTGACGCTAAGCCAGAGTAGCCAAATAGATTAAGAATTCTTGGTGGGTTGGAGGTGGATGTATTTAAAATAAATTTTTTGATTTTCTGAGCTGCCCATATCCAATGTGGAGATTGATCTGGAAAAAAGCCAAGATGCCTGAATGCAGTTGGCATAGCGTAAAATTTAATATTTTCATATGACATTTCCCAACGTTCAGGAATATTTGGTTTAAGAGACCATTTTCCACCTTCATCCTTATCTTCAAGTGCAGACGAAGATAAAAAGGTTCCTGCAGCATTATCCCATATTTTTTTGGATAAATTTTGAGACCAAAGAGCTTGAGGTTCTGGTCTTGAAAACAAATAAGGACCAAATCTTTCTAATTTTCGTCCATATCCTGAATCAATTAATGAGTAATCATTCCATTTGGTTGGGTGTAAAATAAGAGGAGTCATTAGGAACTTTCCTATTAATTAATATTTTGTAAAAAAACAATTGATAGTTAATAATAAAGAAAAACAAAAGAAATAAAAATGAAAATAAATTTATCAGTCATTATTCCAGTTTATGAGGCGCAAAAAACACTGGTAAGAACAATAAACTCTATTAATAATCAGTTTTTTTCTGATAAAACTTTAAAGGTAGAGCTAATATTAATTATAGATGATGGTAAAAAATATAATAAGTATTTACCAAAATTAAAAAATAATTTTTATTTAAGAGTCTTTAAAACAAATGGAATAAAAACAGGTCCAGGGAATGCTAGAAATCTAGGGATAGATAAAGCAAAAGGTAAGTACATAGGATTTTTAGATGCAGATGATGAATGGTCTGATAGTTATTTAGAAAAAATGTATAATCTAGTAAAATTAAATGGGATTGCATTTTCTCCAACATATGTATTCGAGAATGGTAAATTAATAAAAAAATTTGAAGGACAAAATACTGGTTATTTACAATTAAGTGATATTGGAAAGGTACCTTGTAGTTTTCATCCATTTATAAAAAAAAGTGAACAAATAAAATTTAAATTATTAAAGAGTCAAGATGTCTATAATACGTCATATATCCTCAATAAACATAAAAGAAAGATCAAAATAGCAGAGGGAGTTTATTACAAATTAAATATACAAAAAAATTCAGTTACAAAAGAAGAAGGTTTTTCACATAAAATAAATTTAGCCTATAAAAAATACCAAATAATATCTCAAAAAGAAAAACATAATAAAATATCAAGAGAATTTGCTATAAGAAGAATAAATAATTTAAAATTTATCGAATGGAGTAAATCGAATGTTGGCGGATATTACGACTACTTAAGTCAAAAAGGGGTGTAAAGAATGGAAAAAACAAAAGTATGTATATTTGATGCATATGGAACGTTATTTGATGTAAACGCTGCCTGTAGAGAACTATCTATAGAAGTGGGTGAAAAATGGCAAGAACTTGCAACTTTGTGGCGTTTAAGACAAGTCGAATATACCTGGTTAAGGAATTCAATGAACGAGTATATAGATTTTTGGAAGATAACTGAAAATGCGTTAGAATACGCAATGGAAGTCTTGAACATTGAGAACAAAATATTAAAAAATAAATTATTAGATTTATATTTAAAATTAGAAGCTTATCCAGAAGTAGAAAACATACTAACAAAATTAAAAGAAAGAGGGTTTCAAACAGGTATTTTATCGAATGGAAGTGATAAAATGTTAGAAAGTGCAGTAAAAAATGCACAAATTGAAAACCTATTAGATGAAGTAATATCAGTTGAAAGATGTAAAGTATTTAAACCATCTAGCAAGGTTTATGACCTAGTTAAAGATACGTATAAAGTCAATAATAATCAGGTAGCATTTTTTTCAAGTAACGCTTGGGATATGCATGCTGCAGCTAATTATGGATTTAAAACTATTTGGGTAAATAGATTTAATGGTAAATTAGAGAGGTTACCAGGAAAACCAGAAGCAATAGTAAAAAGTTTAAATGGAATTGTTCATATACTTTGACTTAAATGTCATTTCCAATACCCCAATGCCAAAAATCAGAATTATTTTTGTTAAAAAATCTATTAATGATCATTTGATGAACTTCAGAAGCACCGTCAACAAGTTTAGCTTGTCGAGCGTAACGGTAAATCCATTCTAAAACAGTATCTTTACTGTAACCTTTAGCGCCATTTAACTGAATAGCAGTGTCGCAAACATTGTTTAAAGTGTCGGCAACATGTATTTTAGCCATGGAAACATCTTGTCTAGATTTACTCCCATTCTCTATTTTCCAAGCAGCACGCATAACAAGCAAACGTGCAATATCAATATCCATAGCAGCTTTACCTAATTTAACCTGAACGCTCTCTCTATCGGCTAACTTAATGCCAAAACCTTCTCTATGTGAGACATAATCAAGGGCAATTTCAAGACTGCGTTTTGACAGGCCAATCCAACGCATACAATGAGTTAACCTAGCAAGCCCTAATCGTATTTGAACTATTTTAAGTCCTTTTCCTACTTCACCTAATCTATTTTCATCAGGAATTTCAAGACCATTATATTCTATTTCACAATGACCACCATGCTCTTCTGGACCCATAATAGGGATACGTCTTTTAATCCTCCAACCTGGTTGATTTTTATGATAAAGGAAAGCAGTTAAGCCGTCTCTAGTTTTAGCTAACAAAATAAAATGAGAAGCAATACCAGCACCTGTAATATACCATTTAAGACCGTTAACAATCCACTTATTATTTTTATAGATAGCCTCGGTTTTAATCATAGAAGGATCAGACCCTCCCCCTGGAGCTGGTTCTGTCATAGCTAGTGCTGATCTAACGTCCCCGTTGATAATGGGATCAAGCCATTTTAATTTTTGATCCTCTGTGGCTATTTTATTTAATATATACATATTTCCATCATCTGGTGCAGCGCAATTAAAACATACAGGTCCAAAAATAGATCTATTCATTTCTTCATAGAGTACAGACATACCAATAGGTCCATAACCAAGACCTCCTCGGGAAGATGGCATTTGAGGAGACCAAAGACCCTCTTTTTTAACACTTTTCTTAACTTCATTTAAAAGGGATAAATTGATATTTTCATGATCATCATATGATGATTTGTCGGACTCTAATGGAATAATATGAGAATCGACGAATTGTTTTGTTTTTATTCTTAATTTTTCAATATCATCAGGAAGATGAAAATCCATAAAAGACTCCTAAAAGATTAAAGACCAGTGCTTAGACCTCCATCTACAGCAATAACAGCACCAGTCATATAAGTGTTATCACGGTTAAGTAACATAGAAATAATGGGGTTTAACTCGTCTACAGAAGCAAACCTCTTAAGTGGGATCTTTTTTTTGAGTATATCGCCTGCTTTACCTTCAAGCTGATCACGGTTAATGTCGGTTAGAATATAGCCTGGAGCAAGTGCATTGACAGTAATATTATATCTAGCTAGCTCAATTGATTGAGATTTAGTAACTTGAATCAATGCTGCTTTAGTAGCAGAATAAGCACCAACAAAAGGTAAGGGTCTATATCCTAAAGTAGAAGCTATATTGATAATTTTACCATTTTGATTCTTAATCATATTAGGAATAACAATTCTAGAAACGTTTAGGGAACCCATTAAATTAACATCGATTATTTTACTTAAATCATAATTAGTTTCTTCATGTAATAGCTTTGTATTAGCAATTCCTGCATTATTTATAAGACCGTAAAGATTGAGATGTTTTAATTTTGTTTGAACATCTTGATCATTAGTAATATCCAATTCAATAAAGTCATGATTTAGTGATTGATTAGGTAAACTCGTAATTACTTTTTCAAGTTCATTTTTATTTCGGCTTACACCTATAATTTTAAAACCTTCATTAGCTAATACCTTAGCAAAATTTGCTCCTAAACCTCTACTAGCACCAGTAATTAAAATAGTATTTAAAATTTTATTCATAAATAAAAATCCTAGCAAAACAAAATTGCGTTATACTGGTCATAACTAAAGTTAATACTAATTAAGTTATGTACAAATGATAGCAAAAAATAAAATTGTAAATTTAAATAATTGGATAAAAAACAACACAAAATTAGCCATAGATGTTTTTGAATTAAAAAAATTTGAAATTGGACAATCTAATCCAACTTACTTAATGAAAACAGATAACAAAAACTTTGTAATTAGGACAAAACCTCAAGGTGAATTATTAAAAGGAGCTCATCGTATAGATCGTGAACACAAGGTCATGTGCGCACTTGAAAATTCAAAAATACCTGTACCTAAAACATATGGTTACTGTGAGGATATAGAAATAATTGGGACAGAGTTTTACATAATGGAATTTTTAGATGGAAATCACGAACTTGATCCATTTTTAGCACATTATGAAGTTGAACAAAAAAAACAATTATATAATCAAAAAATTGATATTTTATCAGAATTAACATTAATAAATATTAAAGAGATTGGATTAGAAAGATTTGGAAGACCTGAAGGTTATTTAAATAGACAAATTAAATTATGGATAAATCAATATAGAAACTCTCAAACCAAAGAGATAGAGAGTATGGAATATTTAATAGAAAATATAACAAAAAATATACCAGAAGAGATTGATTTACTTCCACCGTGCCTACTACATGGTGATTTTCGTTTAGATAACATGATGTTAAATAAAGAAAAAGTGATTGGTTTATTAGACTGGGAATTATCAACCCTAGCTCCGCCTTTTATTGACTTATCATATTGGGCTTTAATGCTTAGATTTGAGAAAGATTGGCCAATAGGTGGTTTAGGAAACAATAAGAAATTATTGTCCAACTCTGGTATTCCCTCAGAAGAAAAAATTTTAGAAATATATTTAAATAAAACTGGTCTTGATAAACCTAAATATTGGAAATTTTTATTAGCATTTAATAGTTTTAGATTTGCTGGAATATTGCAAGGTATTGCAAAAAGAGTAATTGACGGCAACAATGCGGGCACCAATGGTTTTGAGGTTGGTCAACAAACAGAACCTGTAGCTATGTTAGGTTCCCAAATACTTAAAGAAACTTTTTAAAATTAAAATGGATGTATCTAGATGGATTTATCATTAATAGAGCGGCAATAAAAAGTGCAATTGACGAAACAGATAAAGCAATACTGTAAGACTTAAATAAGTCAATCATTACACCACCAGAATAAGGCCCAATCATTTGTCCTATACTAAACGAGGACGTTAATATTGCCGTTGAAATTCTTATCGAACCGCTATATCTAGATTGGCCTTCTAAAAATGCGAGTGCTGTAATAGGAATAAAGGTTGAGCCTAGTAAAATAGAAGCTAAAATAATACCAAAGTTATTTTCATATATAACTGGCATAAATATACCTATTCCCATAATAAGGCAGGCCATGAAAAGAGCTAGATCATTACCAATTTTTTTGCCAAACCACGGCCAAAAAATAACCATTGGTATGCCTGTAAGCCCAACTAAAAACCATACATAAAACTCTGTTGTCTCAAGTCCTGTAGTTTCTCTTGCCATTGCAGATATAAATGTCCCTAAAATTACATAACCAAAACCGTAGAGACCATATGAGACAGTAATTAAAGAAAATCCAAAAGTACTCGTGGATTTTGATACTTTGTTGGTTGTACTCAAGATTATTTCATTTGGTGTATATATAAAAATAGGAATAGCAAGAATTAATGATAAAATGGAAACACCTATCCACAATTCGTTCCAAATAAATCCTAAACTTCCCAAAATAGAAATTAATATTGAAGAAAAAACTATTCCAAAACCTACGCCCATAAAATGTGAAGTACTTAATGATTTTTTTCCAAAGGCTTGAATAGAAGGAAGAATTAAAGCTGTTCCAAAAATTAACACAAATGCACTAGACACACCTGCAAGAAATCGAATTACAATAAATATGATTATGTCATTATTAAAAGCCATTAACAAAGTTGTTAATAGTGAGATTATAACTGCAGTTAAAAAGAAAAGTTTTACTCTGTTCTTAAATATAGGCAGAATGGTAATGAGAGAACCAAACAAATAACCAAAAAAGTTCCAAGAAGCAATTAATCCACCATTAGTTTTACTTAAATTTAACTCTTCCAACATATAAGGTAAAATTGGAGTATAGCTAAACCTACCTATCCCAATGGCTATTGCAAGTGCAGCTGCTCCAGTTGCAATTAAAGCAAAGAGCTTCCAATTGTGATTTTTTGACAAAATATATTTCTTTACTTTGGTTAGTTTAAAATAACTTTTAATGGTATTTTATTATTCAGTATTTTTTTAAACAATCAAATTAAATTAGTTTATTGATTGACCAAAAATATATAGTTGTTTCATACTTAACTCATAGACAGTTTAAATTAAGGTTGTGCAATGAAAAAATTTTTTAAAATCTCAAATGTCTCTAATCATGTGGTTAAAGTCGAATTAAGTAACGGTAAAAAGCATAATCCATTATCTTTAGAATTAATTAAAGCTTTAACAAAATCTTTAAAAGAGGTTTCTTCACAAGAAAATGTAAAAGTTTTAATCATATCCTCTGAAGGCCCAGGCTTTTCAGCTGGGCACGATTTAGAAGAGCTAAGGCAGAACAAAAACAACAAAGAGTTTTTTCAAAATTTATTTAATGAATGTTCTAATTTAATGCAAACAATAATGCATTTATCACAACCAGTTATAGCAGAAGTTTGTGGAATTGCAGCAGCTGCAGGTTGCCAATTAGTAGCTAGTTGTGATTTAGCTGTAGCATCGGAAAATGCCAGTTTTATGACGCCTGGTGTAAATATTGGATTGTTTTGTTCAACGCCAATGGTTGCTGTTTCAAGAAATATTAGTCGAAAGAAAATTATGGAAATGCTTTTAACAGGTGAAAGCATGAGTGCAAAAGATGCTGTAGACTATGGCCTAATAAATCACTGTGTGCCTGTTAACCAACTTCAAGATAAGACTATGAGTTTAGCAAATTTAATAGCATCTAAACCTATTTCAACAGTAAAAATAGGAAAAGAAGCTTTTTACAAGCAAGTAGAGATGCCTATATCTGAAGCTTACAACTATACATCAGAAGTGATGGCGAAGAATATGTTGGAGTTAGATGCTCATGAAGGTATTAGTGCTTTTTTAGAAAAAAGACTACCTGAGTGGAATTAATACTTAGATTTTAAGATCAAGTCTCGGTTTCCAAAAAGGTCGAAAAAGTTCAATCTTTGGACACCGGTTCATAACAACCTTTAAACCTGCTTCCTCAGCAAGTTTAGCAGCATCATGGTCAATAACTCCAATTTGTGCCCATAGAACTTTAGCGTTGATAGCTATTGCTTCCTCAGTAATTTTATATAAGTCCTCAGATTTCCGAAAAACTTCAACCATATCTACAGGTCTATCAATAGCTTTTAGACTTGGATAAACTTTTAGATTTCTAATTTCTTGAAGGTTTGGTCTTGGATTGACGGGTATCATGTCATAGCCAGTTTCACTCAAAACACGAAGTACCCCATAACTAAATTTTGTTTTGTCAGGACTTGCTCCAACCATCGCAATAGTTTTAATTGAGCTTAGGATATCTTGCAAATATTCATCATCGTAAGGTTCGTTATGATTCATAAATATCATTCCTTAATGTCTTTTCTCGTTGCAATATTAGCTTTTAATTCATGAGAAGCAAGAGGATCTATGAAAGGATTACGATAAAGCTTGTCATGACTTTCAACGCCAATCTCAAAAGTACAATCAGTTTTAGCGCGAGCAACACATAAAATCACATAACCATCATTTATTTGCCTATTATTTAGAGCAACTTGAGATCGTTGGTCAACTTTGCCTTCGATAAGCTTGGCAGCACACGTTATACACCCTCCATACTGACATCCGTAAGGTAGATCAAGTCCTAGTTCACGTAATTCATGTAGTAAGGGCTTTGACCCTTTTACTTTAAAAAAACTATTACCGCGATTAGCAATTGTAATTTTATTCATAACCAAATATCACTTGTACAATCACCACCCGGGTAACGGCTTTCATGACATCGACTGGGTCCATTAGGTTCTTTTCCAAAATCAACAACGAATTCTTCATTAATTTTCATACCACCATTTTCTACATCACAATCAATCATAAGCATAACGCCACCTTGGGTACGAATATCTGGATAAAATTGATTATCCCATGTTGAAAAAAGAGATGTTGTTACGTACATTCTCTTACCATCTAGGGATAATTGATACATTTGTGGTCCACCTGCAATTTTAACTCCATTTACAACAGGTGCTTTGTCTAAAAGACCTCCCATCCATATTTGTCCAGTTAGAACAGGTTTATGAGGATCAGAAATATTATATTGACGCATATCACCATGCAACCAATTATTTATATAGAGATATTTATCATCCATTGAAACTAATATAGCTGACATTACACCAGGTATTGGAATCGGCCAGTCTGGATGTGGTTCATTGTCGACGTCAATAATTTTTTCCCACTCCCACTTACCTTCTTTAGATTTCCAGAAATGAATTACATTTGTGCTAAGAGCTGCACCACAAAATCCATGGCTACTATTGGGGTCATGTAAAAACTTGACTTCAAGTGGTATAAGCCCATCTTCGCCTAAATACATTGTTTCAATTGGTTTTTTCTTTTCAAAATCCCAAACATGTAATCGGCGTCCATATTTTAAGTGTCCAACTTCTTCAAGATCAAATCCTGGCATAAAAGTATTTGGTGCTGCCCATTCAGAACTAATCATAACATTATGGCGTGGTTGATACCAAAAGTCATAACTAAAAGGAATGTCTCCCATAGAGTTTTCCCAACGACCTTGAATTTCAAAATCTTTATTTAGATGCAAATACCCACCTGGAGCTTCTCCTCTAGCGTCACCAAGAAAAGAAATAATAATTTCAGATCCTAAACAATGAACTGTATGGGGTCCTGAAAGATTTGTTTTGGTTTTAATTTCAGATCCATCAATTATTTTATAAATACTAGGTGATAAAGGATTAGTTGCAGTATCAACAACATATATATTATTAGAACGAACACCTGGTACTAATAAGTATTTTCGACTCATTTTTTCATCACTATGACAGGATGAACATGCATTCCAACCCATATGATGCAGTTCATCTCCAATCCCAGGCATTTCAAGTCTATGAATAACTTTTGAATAATTTTTGCTATCTGGATCTATATCAATAGTTGCAAGATAGTCAGGTTTTTGAATTCCAGTCCCAGTATAAATAGCTATCGTATATAATAATTTTTCTCTTGGGGCTTGAATAGCTTTAGAAGGGCTAGCGTAACCTGGGCCACAACATAATCCGTCCATGATTAGGCTCCTCTAATTAATATATACACTATTTTATATAATTATAAATCAGGTATAACAAGTCCAAAGTAAGCTGATTATTTCTGGAAGAAATATGATGTTTATAAAACTATTAAGTAAACATTTACGTTATATTGTTGATAAGGCTCCTTCTAAGTCAGCAATAATATCCTTATGACTTTCTAACCCAATTGATAAACGAATAATAGAATCACCAACTCCAGATTTTTCTTTTTGTTCGTTACTTAGTTGTCTATGTGTTGTTGATGCAGGATGTACAATCAATGATCTTGTATCACCTACATTTGCAAGATGAGATATTAAGTTACAATTTTCTACTAATTGCATAGCTCCTTCATATCCACTTTTTAAAGAGAATGTAAAAACTGATCCAAATCCATCTTTAAAGTATTTTTTTGCTAACTCATGATAAATATTTTCTTTAAAGCCTGCCCAAGATACGTAATTAACCTTTGAATGATTTTTAAGAAAATTAGCAACTAATTCTGCATTTTTCATGTGTTGCCTCATCCTTAATGGAAGCGTTTCTAAACCAATTAGCGTTAAATATGCATTTAATGGAGCCATTGTTGATCCTAAATCTCTTAGTACACTTGCGTGGCAATAATTGATAAATGCATGGTTTCCAAAGCTTTCATAAAAATTAATATCATGATAAGAGGAATCAGGAGTAGTTAGTTTTGAAAAAGTTCTGCCCTTATCCCAACGGAAGTTTCCCATATCTACAACAGCTCCACCCATTGCGTTTCCATGTCCTGACAAAAACTTTGTTGTTGAGTAAACAATTAAATCAGCGCCAAATTTTCCAGGTTGACATAAAATTTGTGTTGCCATTGTGTTATCAATTACAAGCGGAATACCAGCTTCATGAGCTATTTCTGCCAGAGATGATATGTCAGTTATATTCCCGTCAGGGTTAGCTAAACTTTCAGCAAATAAAACTTTTACAGAATTATCTTTAACAGCATTCTTAACAGCATCTAAATCAGACACATCAACTAAATCAGCGTTCCAAGAAAAATTTTTAAAAGTTTTAGTAAACTGAGTAATAGAACCACCATATAATTTAGAACTAGCAATTAGTTTTGCTCCAGGCTCCATTAGAGGAAATAGCGCTAACATTTGTGCAGCATGTCCAGATGCAGCGCAGCACGCGCCTAATCCATTATCTAAAGCAGCAATTCTTT
>ENA-ORDR01000771-ORDR01000771.1-marine-metagenome-genome-assembly--contig:-NODE-771-length-16038-cov-5.670321_pt1 | contig 16038 bp, 17 predicted proteins | sample MGYA00240993_ERZ508538 | MGnify/ENA primary metagenome ERZ508538 (study PRJEB26207, sample SAMN05421999) | marine metagenome | isolation source: Monterey Bay, California, USA | place: USA:Monterey Bay... | reverse complement strand
AATCCAATTTCTTTATTATTAAGTCCTTTATTGTCTCTTAAAATTTCAACAGAGGTTGTAATATCTAAAATAGGGTTCTTTTTGATTAATTCATTTACTTTATTGTATCTGTGTTTGGAATCCGTATTTTTAATATTCTTAATATTGATAGAATCATTAAGAAAGGAAGAGCTTTGAAAATGATTAGAACAAATAATTAATTCATTGTTTTCAAAAACATCTGTTTTCTCAGGTGTTTTTTCTATGATAATAGTTTTATTATCATTTGCTGAACTAATCATGATTGATTCAGAAACAAAAACTTCTTTTGAATTAATATAATTTTTAGCTTCTTCTAAGTTTTTTGAGAATTGGAGTGTTTCTCTAACTAAAAGTGAAATAGGCAATTTAGCAGAAGTAGGAGGGGAAGACATGGAAGCATTAATCGTAATAGCAAGCCCTTCTTCATTCATTCCAGAAACTACTCCCATCATCCCAGGCCATGAATAGGATATGAAAGCATAACCAGAGTCTGGTTGAACCATTAATAATACTTTTTCTTTAGCAAAATCATCTCCAAAATAAAAATCAAAGTTACGAGCATGAATAATATTTCCGTCTTTTGTATTATCTCCCCAAGCAGAAAAGGAAGTACAGCCAACAAGTGAGTAATTGTTTAATGCATGTCCTAAATCGTGTGCAGCATGATATGCCAATATTCTCATGTATTTTTTGCCAATATAGTCGTATTCATCAGAGAAAGACAAGGATACACCAAATATCTCATTTTTCAATTCTTCTGACACGTAATTATTTATATCAGCATGAAAAAAATAAATTAGATTCTTTAAAAACCATTGATAGAATTCTGAAGAAACAACTTTATTTATACTGTTTACAAAAACTTCTTCTTGATATTGAATAGGTTCTTTAATTAATTTCCCATAAGCAACACCTCTTTCAAAAGCAGGCCCTGTTAAGAATACCTCCCATAAACCGTATTTATTTCTTTTAGCCCAATTATTTCCATAAGTATAAGAACTATCATTAGAAAGTAGTAAAAAATCATTTTTTTGATATTCAACCGGTATTTCAGGAGAAGTAGAGTGAAGTTTATATTTTGAAAACTGAATCAATCCTATAATAAATAAGATTATGATTAGTATTATAATAAAACACCATTTTAGTATCTTTAAGAATAATTTTTTCATTTTTTTGAAGTTATTTTATATGATAAACTCATAAAAAAATAAGAGAAGATAAAGAAAATAAATCCTAATAATAAAGCAAAAATAACACTACCAATAAGATATTGTTTTAATACGGATTGAACGTGTTCTAAATCAATTTCTGAAGAAAATATTAATTTTTCACCACCAATAACAAGATGACCTGCATAATAACTGCCAAATAGAATAAAAGGAATCAATGGAGGAATACTTATATTACTAAAAATTAAGACAATTACTTTATTCAATCTAAATATGTATGAAAGTAAAATAGCGACTAACATTTGAAAGCCCCAAATTGGAACTACCCCCATAAAAACTCCAAATCCTATTGATGTTGATTTTTGGAAAAGACTACCTTTCTGAGAAAAGAATTCTTTACTTATTTTTTTGATTTTTTCTTTGCCAAATAAAAAGTAAAGTCCTCTTAATGGAATGTAATAGAGTAGAGCAATAGTAAATAATACTGTATTTAAAATGCTAATCCGTGTGAAATCCTTAAAAGGTCTAAAGTGAGAAACTCTTTCCTTGTCATCATATTTAACTCTTATTGGGACCTCTTTTATAAGAATACCTTTCCAGGCCATCCGCACCATTACTTCTATCTCGAATTCAAATTTCATAGTAAAAAATCTCATTCCATTCATCTTATTTAATGGATACAACCGAAATCCTGTTTGGGTGTCTGAGAGTGAAATACCTGTTTCTGCCCAAAACCAAAAATTTGAAAACTTATTTCCAAAACTACTTTTTTTAGGGATTCCATCTTGCATCATGTCTCTTGCTCCAACAATGATTGAATCTGGGTGCTTTGAAATTAATTCTACAAATAAATTAATATCTCCAGGGTAATGCTGACCATCAGAATCAATAGTAATACCATATTCAAAATTTTTTTTTCTAGCATATTCAAAAGCATCTCTTAATGACTTTCCTTTACCTTGGTTCTCTTTATGAGTTATAATGTCAATTTTATCTGAAAAATTCTGGAGAATTTGAGAGGTGTTATCATCAGAACCATCATTAACAACAATTATATTTTTACAAATACTTAGCACTTCTTTTAAAACCTTTTCTAAGGTTGTGTCATTATTAAAAGTGGGTATTATTACACACCATCTCTTTTCCGAAGAATTATTTTGTTTTATACTCTGCATTTAATTTAAAATAGGCGTCATCATTTTGACTAATAATAGCTCTTATATTGTATTTTTCTTGATCTTCTTCTATTGATATTTTTACATTGTAAGTATTATCCTCAGAAGGAACTATCATTTTTAAAAACTTAATGTTCTTTGCTAATAGAAGTTGAACTTTTACTCCTAATTTATTAGAAACTAAATACCGTACAATATCACACATCATTACTCCAGGCAACACTGATTTTTTAGGAAAATGTCCTTTAAAAATAGGATGAGAGAAATCAATATCAATTAAATAATTAAGATCATCTTCATTTTCATGTGCCTCTAAAATTGAATATACTTTCTCCATTTTAATTGTCAAAAAAGTTAATTCTACTTACATCTCCATTCTGTGAAATGATGTCTAATTGACTTAATGTAACTATCTCTTTATGAAAAGTTAAAATAATCTCTTTTAGTTTCTTTTTCATTTCACCTTTTTTTGGAGTCATTACAATAATATAGCTCTGTTCATCTTCTAAATAACTAACTTCTAATTTTTTGTCATTCAAAATATTACCAGTTAATATTGATATTATAAACTGATTTATATATTTATCAAATTTATTATCTGATTTTCCATTTATTAAAAAGGTTTCTTTAAAAGGCATTTGCTGTTCCCAACTAATATCTCCTTCTTTATCATATTTGAAAATTCCTGCAGAAATTAATGGCTCATTGAGCATTGATAGTTTTTTTTCTTGTTTATAATTACATTCAATATAATTTAAATTTGTAAAATGCTCTTTCAGAATTTTCTCAATAGATTGCTCCTGACCTAACATTATGTTGGGGATTAGTATTACTAATAATATTAAAATATTACGCATTATTTATAGTTTTAAATTTTAGTCCTTTTTCATGACAATAGATAATTACATTCTCCAGAATTGACAAAGTGCTTTTACATCTATCATGAAAAAGAATAATAGACCCTCCTTTATTAATTCCATTTATAACTCTGTTTGATAATTTTTCAGCATCTTTTGTTATGGTATCTAATGAACGAACATCCCAACCGATAGAAGTCATTTCTAGTTTTTTTAATGTTGTTTTAATATTAGGATTTGTAATTCCAAATGGAGGTCTAAATAATATAATTTTTTTAGAAGTAATTTTTTCAAGTATCTGATTTGTTTTTTTTATCTCCTCTGTGATTTTATTTTTACTAGATATAGGGAAAATAGTTTTGTGATAATATGTGTGATTTCCTATAGAATGACCTTCATCAGATATTTGTTTTACAAGTTCTGGATTAGCTAACACATTTTCTCCAATCAAAAAAAAAGTACCTTTAACATGATGTCTAGTTAGAATCTCTAGAATTTTTGGGGTCATAATTGGATCAGGGCCATCATCAAACGTTAAACAAATATTGCCTTCTCTAACTGAATTAATTGATTTCACAAATATATTTTGTCTAATATCAAAAATACCAATTATAAGATAAGTAAGAATTACAAATAAAATAATATAGATTAAGGGTGTCATTTTCTTAAGATTATAATGCCAATATCATTTTTTGAAGCATGATTAATTATAAATACTCTCTTTATTCTTGACGGTAATTTACACCCATCTAATTCAGATATATCGGTATTTAGTAATTCTACAGCTAATTGTAATCCGAATGCAGGATTCGTCATCAAGATACCGCTGAACTTTGAATAATTAAGAGTGTTTATTTTCTTTGAATGATTGCAAGTTGAGTGACCTGAGATAAGGACATCTTCATTAGAGTTGAAGTTGTCAGTAATATAATAGTTTGCTTTTTCTTCTTTTGTAATAATACAATTAACAATCTCTGCTAATGAACCATTTTTATTAGGAGATATATTAAAGAATGTTGATCCAGTAGTGAATTCTTCTTTAGATTTGATCTTCATAGATAAATTATCTAATGGCGGAATGACTTCATCAACTCCTCCTACGATTACATTCTTTCCTTCCTTAGTTAACAAGATTGAATCTAATAGAGCTCCTTCAAATGATAAGCTTCCTTGAGAATAAGTAATATTATAACCCTTATTCTGTGTATGTAATGCAATTTCCCCTGAGATAGTATTATGAACTGAGTTAATGAAAGGTGTAGGTGATAATATAGATTGTTCTGGATCAATCAATGAACATAGAAATAGTTCTGAATTATGAAGACTAGCAAGTCCAGTAGCAACTACAATAGCATCAATCTTATTTCTGGATGAACATTTTATTGTATTTGCCAAACCCATCTTAACAATTACTGACATTCTTCTTAAGTTGATTCCAGTAATAATATCCTTATAATCAGGATGTGTAATCTCTGTTGCAATTTTAGAGTTTATACAGCCATCTATAATACCTTGATTAAATGTATTGCCTTTTGATATAGTCGAGTATTTATGAATAAATGCCATTATTTACCAATAATTATTGTTGCATTGTTTCCCCCAAAACCAAAAGAATTGGAGAGCACGGTATTAATTGTAATGTCTTTTTTGATATTAATTACGGGTTTAACTTTAAGCTCTGGCATTAGGGTGTTATGCTTTAGAGTTGGAAAGATGGTTTTATGTTTGATTGAAAGAATAGAATATATACACTCAACAATACCAGAAGCAGCTAGAGTGTGTCCAGTATACCCCTTAGTAGAACTAAATAATTGATTCTTTCCAAATAAAGTTTCAATTGCTCGCCCTTCAGAAAGGTCATTGTTTACCGTTGCAGTTCCGTGAGCATTGATGTAATCTATGTCTTCAGGTTTTAAACCTGCTTCTTCTAAAGCTAATTGCATTGATTTTTGAGCTCCTTCTCCATTTGGTGAAGATGCTGTCTGGTGATATGCATCATTTGCATTCCCCCAGCCAAGAATTGATACCACTTTCTTATTCTTTGTAATTGATAAAGATTTTTCGTTTTCTAAAACAATATAAGCAGCTCCCTCTCCTAGGTTTAATCCTTTTCTATTATTGTCAAATGGTTTGCAAAAGCCAGGATCATAAATCCTAAGAGAATTAAACCCATTGACTGTAAATTTAGTTAATGCATCACCACCACCCACTAAAACTCTATCAGCTAGACCATTTTTAATCATTCTTGATCCAAGAATAATTGCATTTGCTGTAGACGAGCAAGCCGTAGAAACTGTAGTTTTAAACTCATCAAGATGAAAATAATCTGCTAAATAATCAGTTATTATACCAGAAGGGTTATGTGCTAGAGCTTGTATTCTTACGTCTTTTTCTAGAATTTTCTCTGCCAGATCCATTCCGCCAACAGTTGTTGCTCCAATAATGACAGTTTTAATTTTTGGGTTTATCTTATTCTCTCCCCATGCTTGTTTTGCCGCAATTAACGATAATAATAACGATCTTGGGAAAACTTCTTGTTTATCCTTTTCGAAAGCAATTAATGAAAGTTCTTGGTTTGTTAGCTTGATTTCTCCAGCTATAAAATTTTCTTGTAGCTCATTTATTAAATCAATGCTTGATATTCCTGATTTTAAATTCTGTAATGAATTAAGATTTTCTTCTAGATTCATTCCTATTGCAGAGACAATACCTAATCCAGTAATAGAAATACTCATCTAGTTATGATTTATTATTCTCAATATATTCTGCAATGGTATTTACAGATTGAAAAATTTTTGCTCCGTCTTCAGGATTAGATATTTTAATATTAAAATTCTTATCAAGCATTACAATAATCTCAAGAGCATCTATTGAGTCTAGTCCTAAGCCATCTCCAAAAAGAGGTAAATCGTCTGCTATATCTTTAACAGTAAAATCTTCAAGATTTAGGTGTTCAATTAATTGTTCTTTTAGTTTTAGTTTTAAATCATTCATGTTTTTAAAATTATTTTTAGGTTTGTGCTAAATTATAAAACTATTAATTATGAAAACTATTATTACAACATTTATTTTTTCGATTATTACATTATTTTCTTTTGCACAATTAAGTGCTGGAGATAATGTGTATTTGCAATTTCAAGATACTGATGGTGAAGTGAATGTAGATGGAGATGATGCATGTGAAATGCTAAAAAGTTATATTGACGGAAAAACTTCTTTAAATATTGTGGAATCTCAATCAGAATCTAAATACACTTTTGTCCTTTATGTAATTGAAAAAAATATGGGAGACAGGAAGGGAAAAATTGATGTCTTAGAAAGTAACTCTAAGAAAATTATTTTTGAATCTAAATGGAAAAGAGGAACTATGAATGCTTTGTATGGTTATTCAGGTTCAAGGCATGCAATCGGTAGAGTATTTAAGGGGCAAGTATTGAAAGCATTCAAACAAATAAAAAAATAGCATTTTATGAGAGGCCTTCTTGTAATTGTACTTATTTCATCAAAGCTATTTGCTCAAGATGTATCTGTGATTTATAAAGCAGACACCATTTATTTTTATGGTTATGATTTTAGCCATACAATTGTAAAAACAAAACACCCTATTAATGATTATGTATTTCCTTGGATTGTTCATACAAGTAAAGAAAATCCTCCTTCATACTTTGAGGAAAAGACGTATATGAATGTTATTCATGACTTTTCATATACTAATAAAGTAAATATTAAATTTATTGAGAATTTTAGAGGAAGCAATGAAAGTGAGGTGATTGAAGAAGATGCAACTAGAGTTAGGTATCCATTATTATTTGAAAATCCTAATATATCATCTAAGAAAGATAAGGAAATTAAAGAAGAAAATATTGGTTCAGAAATACCAAATAAGCTTATTGAAAAGTTTTTATCTGAATATTCACTAAGCCAAAAAACAGGTGTTGGTTTAGTGGTTTTTATTGCAGAAATGAATAAAGAAAAAGAATCAACTCTTCTGCATTTTGTATTTTTTGATATTAAATCTAGAAATATAATATATGTTTATAATTCTCACAATACAGGAGCTGCAGGCATTGGCATGGAAAAGCATTGGAAGCGGAATTTTTCGGGGAGTGTTTATAACTTTTTAAATGACTATAATTCTTGGTTGTATCGTGCTTACAGAACAGAATATAAAAGAAAGAAAAAAAGAATGAGAAAGTTGAAGTAAAAATCAACTTAACTGCCTTTTCTTACACGCTCTCTTTTTGCCTTCATTTTCTGAAGCATCCATTCAGGATATTCTGAGCTATTTTCTGCATTATAAATACGCATGTTTTGCGATTCATCAGTTTTTATTAAGTCCTCTTGTTTGCAGTTAAGAATTATTGCTGCTGTTTGCACCCCAGAGTAGGAAGCCCCAGCAACACCATGTGCGATTATACTCGCCCCACATAAATACAAATTTTCGATTTCGGTTTTTGCTTTATAGGAAAAAGGGCCAGTTTGCTTGAAACTTTTCTCCGTCCCGTATACACTACCTTCAGTTGAATTAATGTAAAACTCATTAGTTATAGGTGTGCCTAGCTCTTTATGTACAATTTTATTACTTACCCCAGGCAATACCTTTTCAAGACCGTTGATCATTTTCTGAGTTAAACGATCTTTATACTGCTTATACTCTTTTGAACGGTGATATCCATCTTCTTTTAAATGATTGAATGATTCTCGGTTTATAAAAGTAACAACTTCAAGTGTATGGTATCTACCATCAAAACTTGGTGGATCTTTAAGTGTTGTGCAGCTTATAAACATTCCTGGAAATGATTCTCCTGATGTAATGTCAATCTTCATTAAATCGTTAAAAACCTCATCAGAATCTTTATTGTCCATCATCCATATATTACCGGAATCTAGTCCTGCTTCACGCACATCCATATCTACTGTTACAAATAGCATAAGTGAAGTGCATGAATATTTTGTTTTATCAAGTTTCTTCAATAACTTTGAACTTAGATTACTTTTTCCTATCAAATCAAGGTAAGTGATGTTGGGATCTGTGTTAGAGATGATATTTTTTGCATAAATCTTTTCTCCGTCTTCAAGCTCCACACCAATTGCTCTTCTTTTTTTATTTCCTTCAAGTAGAATACGTTTTACTCGGCTACTTGTTTGTACTTTACTGCCATTTTTTTTAATTGCTTTAGTCATAGCCTTAACAATTGCACCACCACCACCCATTGGGTAAAATCCTCCGCTGAAATAATGCTGCATAACAGCACAATGATATGGGAAACTTGCTTGGTCAGGAGGTAATCCGTGATTCATTGCTTGCACATTTAAAACATTCTTTAATAAGGGGTCTTTAATGTGCCAATCAATCACTCTCTTTAAACTAAACAAACCGTATCTGCCAAGATTTCTTGTGCGCCATGGAATTGTAATGTTGTCCCAAAAACCATTCATCTTAGGAATTAAATGTAGCTCATCACTTACATTCCGTACTATTTCTAAGTATTTTTTAATCCCTTTTTTCTCTTTAGGAAAACGATTTGAAAGTGATTCAATTAATTCATTAAAACCAGCAGCCATATCGACCCGTTCATTTCCCACCCAACAATGCTCATAAGCAGTTGGATTCATTCTGAAAAACACTAAGTCATTAGCAATGCCCAGCCCTTCATACAATTCACTAGTTGGCTCCCCCTTATCTAGTAACCCCATATAATGTACTCCTGGAGTAAAACGATAGCCATTTAAGTGAAAACTATGACACCACCCTCCAGGGACATCATGTTGCTCAAGAACCATTACCCTCTGACCTGCACGTGAAAGGCAAATAGCTGAGGAAAGCCCGCCCATTCCTGAGCCAATAATAATAGTATCTAATTCCATTTTAGTGTACTGTAGCTTTTTGTCTTGATAATTGTTTGCTCAATTTCTTGAATGGTTAATATTTCTATCCTAAAATCTGAAATAGCATAAGTATAGAATAAACGGTAGTGATTTTCCAGATTTCTATCAAAAAGATTAATATTCATAAGAGACAAAGTTAAACAAAGCCACATAAATGTACCGACTTTTTTCTGACAATTTAAATAGTTTATTTTGTGATAATTAACTCTTTACAAAAGTGTTTTTTTTATTATATATTATTTATTTGCTTAATTTGAAAAAAGTTATTTTATTTCTAGAGATTATCTACCTTAGCAGAGTCTTAAAACAATTCAAAAAACATGAAAACTAATTATGATGTTTGTATTTTAGGAGGAGGGTTAGCGGGATTAACTCTCTCTTTACAATTAAAACAGGCAAATCCTAAAATTTCAATTTTAGTAATTGAAAGGAGAAAGGGGGATGCTCCTGATTCAGCTCATAAAGTAGGTGAGTCTACCGTTGAATTAGGAACCTATTATATGAGAGAAGTTCTTAATCTTAAAGACTATTTAGATGAACATCAACTTCCAAAAGAAGGGTTAAGGTTTTTTCTTACTCCCCAACATAAAGATGATATCTCTAAGAGAGTAGAATTAGGGCCAAAAGCAACAGTCCCTGTCCCTTCGCATCAATTAGATAGGGGGACTCTGGAAAATGAATTAGTTAAAAGAGCTAAAAAATTAGGAATTAAGGTTTTATTTAATGCAAAAGTTAGTAACATTGATATTAATAAAGAAAGGCATACTGTTACTTATGTAACTAGTGGAATAGAAAAAATCATTAATTCAAGATGGGCTGTTGATGCAAGTGGAAGGTCAAGTTTTTTAAAGCGAAAACTTGGATTTAAGAAAGATCTAAAACATGATATTAATACTGCTTGGTTTAGGGTGAAAGGGAAAATTGATGTTGCTGATTGGTCTGAAGATAAACAATGGGTGGAATCTGTAAAGCCAGGACTAAGAAGATTAGGGACAGTCCATTTTATGGATAAAGGATACTGGGTTTGGTTTATTCCTTTGATAACAGGAAATACCAGTATAGGAATTGTTGCCGATCCACGATATCATGCTTTTGAAGAATTTAACAAATTTGAAAAAGCAATGGATTGGCTGAAAATAAACGAGCCTCTTTGTTTTAAACATCTCGATAAAAAAAGAGATGATGTTCTTGATTTTAGAGTATTAAAACATTATTCACATCATTCCAAAAAATTATATTCCACAGAAAGGTGGGCTGTGACAGGAGATTCAGGCGTATTTTTAGACCCTTTTTATTCGCCAGGAACTGATTTTATTGCTATTAGTAATACTTTTATAACAGATTTAATTACTAGAGATAAAAACAAAGAAGATATATTTTTAAGAACAAATGTTTTTGAACAAGCACATTTTTCTTTGTTTAACAATTGGGTGCCTATTTATAAAGATAAATATCAACTATGGGGATTAACACAGACTATGGTGTTGAAGATTTATTGGGACTGGCTGGTTTACTGGGCTGTACCTGCACTTTTATTTACTAATAATGGTTTTACGAATATATCGGTATTGAAAGAATTGTTTTCCTCAGAGAAAAAGATTGGGCAAAAATTTGGTCAACTGAATTTAAAGATGCAGCAAATTTTTATTGAATGGTCAGATCATGACACAGCAACTATTTCCAATAAGTACATTGATCTTTTCGATAGTACTAACATAGTGGATTTTCACAAAGGAATTGAGGAGAGATATACGCCTGAAGGATTAATTGAGAAAATTCATACTAATGTTGATCTTTTAGAAAATATAGCATCAGAAATTTTTCGATTGATGAGTGCGTATGTATATAATACTTCTAGTGATTTAAAAGTTAATCCATATCATATGAGTTTACTTGAAAAACCGACAGATGATATTGATGGAAATATTTCACACTCAACGATTAAAGAAGATGTTAAAATAATGTGGTTATATAAATAAATATTTTAGGAAGATAAATAAGAATCAATTTATAAAAAAAAGATAGTTTTATTTTAATGGAAATAATTATATCAGTTATCATATTGTTTATTATATTAGTTTATTATTCTACATATATTATAAATTTTTTTTTGAGTTTATTGGTAGGTGGTACAGGTTTTGCATTTACTTATAAGAAAAATAATAAACGGATCAAGCCACTCTACTTCATTCATATTCCTAAAAATATGGGTACATTAGTACATTATAATTTACCAAAATCATATAATGATAAATATTATATGTTTGGATATTTAAATAATAATCTATTATTTACAATGAGAAATCATGTCTTAATAGATGATTTAATTAAATATGATTCAACATTATTAAATTTACCAATGATAGCAATTATCAGAGAGCCTATAGCAAGATTTATTAGCATTTGTAATTTTATACAGGTTAAGCCTAAATATGTGATTAGTTTATGTAAGAGATTTGGCCATACAACATATCCTAGTATTTACAATTTATTTAATACTATACTCCCGCAAATTAAATTTATTACCAGTAAATATAATCTAAATATACAGGTATTTCGTTTAGAAGATCAAACTAGTATAAGAAATGCTTTTTTAAAGTATGATGTCGATATAGCCTTTGACAAAAGGATTAATGAATCAAAAAAAACTTATTCAATAAATGATTTAAATAAAGATGATTTAGATTTTCTAAAGAATTATTATAATGAAGATATAAAATTATATTTAAGAATACCAATTGGTGGCGTTAAACTACTTGAAGATTAATTATTAGGATATCGCTTAATATAATATACTGACTAGCACTTAAGTTAGAGGAAAACCCACTGATGATTCAGTGGGTTTATTTTTGGTGGGGCTTTCGGTCCTTATTTCGAACTTTTTTAAGTATATAATTAGTAATTTTACCCAAATATATCTGATAAAAAATCAATGAAGAATATTGCTTCCTCTTTTACTTTGCCAAATGGGTCAGTTTTAAAAAACAGAATTGCAAAATCTGCAATGAGTGAAAACTTTGGAACGCGAAACCACGCACCAAGCAAGGGTTTAATTAATGCGTATAAGGTTTGGGCAAAAGGGAATCCAGGATTACTAATTACAGGAAATGTGATGGTAGATTCAATGGCACTAGGTGAAGCGCGTAATGTAGTAGTTGAAGATTACAAGGATTTTGAGTTGTTAAAAAAATGGGCTAGATCAGTTGAAGGAACTGGTGTGCACCTTTGGCCTCAAATAAACCATCCAGGTAGGCAGGCTTTTGCAGTAATCAATAGAAAAACAGTAGGGCCATCTGCAATATCGTTAAGCTTGGGTAGTGCCTCAAAGATGTTTAAAATGCCAAAAGCATTATCAGATGAAGAAATTTGGGATATTATAAAACGCTTTGGAAATACCGCAAGAATCATGAAGGAAGCAGGCTTTACAGGTTGTCAAATTCATGGTGCTCACGGCTACTTAGTAAGTCAGTTTTTATCTCCTAATAGCAATATTCGAACTGATCAATGGGGTGGTTCTCTTTCTAATAGGGCGCGTTTTGTTTTAGAAGTTTATCGTGAAATTCGCCGTCAAGTTGGATCGGATTATCCCATAGCAATTAAGATTAATTCTGCAGATTTTCAGCGAGGTGGATTTACAGAAGAAGAATCTATGGAAGTGATTCGCTTTCTTAGTAATGAAGGAATCGATTTAATTGAAATATCTGGAGGAACTTATGAGAGACCAGCTATGATTCAGGGAGATCGCAAGAAAAGCACCATATCACGTGAAGCGTATTTCCTAGATTATATTGAAAAAGCTCGAAAGTTGATTAAAACACCTTTGCTGCTTACCGGAGGGTTTCGTTCTGTTTCGGTAATGGAGAAAGCTTTGGAAGATGGCAATTTAGACATTGTTGGTTTGGCAAGACCATTTTGCTTATATCCTAATTTGGCTAATCAAATTTTTGACGGTTCTGTAGAACTATTTGAAACTCCAATACCTCAAATTGGAATTAAGTTTTTAGATAAACTGGGTGGTGTAGAATTACCCTGGTATGAACTTCAAATTCAACGTATTGGAAAGGGGAAGTCTCCAAAAACTAACCTACTAGCAATTTTGGCTTTTTGGTTCAGTCTTAAGAGTTTGTTTTTTAAATCTTTTTGGAAGAATAAATAAAAACCCACTCAATTGAGTGGGTTTCTTTTTTGGTGGACCTTACGGTCCTTATTTCGAACTTTTTCAATCAAATTTTAGCATCTTCTCAACAGATCTAATAAATGTTGTTTTTGCATCGGCATATTCATTTCCATCTTTCCATTCTTTTTCTGACAGTGAATACTTTAACCTTTGATATTTTTTTCTAGTAACTTCATTTGATCTTAATTCATTTCTAAATGCTATATGTCTTTTAAACCATCTACTATTATGTTTTACTAAATGAATATGAGCTATTCTTTTCTTGCTTTCTTCAAAAAAGAAGAATCTTCTATTAGGTATTTCTATCTCATATTCTTTAATGTGTGTGTATCCTAAATTTTTGATAGGGTCAATATATTTATCTAATTCATGAGAACTAACTCCTATTAAAATATCAATAATTGGTTTTGAATGAAGATTTTTTACAGAAGTACTACCGATATGCTCAATTATAACATCATTGTCAACAATACTTTTTTTTATTTCTTTTTTTATCGTTTCAAAAAGTAAAGGCCATTCATCATTATAAGGGACTATGTTGATTTTCATTATTTCGTAAAATTAATAAAAAACCCACTCATATGAGTGGTTTTTTTTAGTGGGCCTTACGGTCCTAAGTTCAAACTTTTTTCAAGAATTTATTTAGTATGTTTACATTATGAAAAAACCACTACTTATTATCCCAATTACTATTGCTTTAGCGATATTCTTTTACCCAACAACTTCCAATTCTAATTCTACAGGATCAGTAGGAGGAAAAACAGGATCTCCAACTGATGGTGGAAGTTGTACTCAATGCCACTATGCGGGATTAGGAGCAGGAGCTACAATTACTACTAATATTCCTCCAAATGGATATGTTCCAAACCAAGTATACACAATTACTGCAAGTATACAAGGTAGCAATGATCAGTATGGCTTTGAGATAACGTCTGAAGAAGCAAATTTTGGATCTGCAAAAAAAGGAACTTTTTTTATAACAAATAATACTGAAACGAAATTAACTAACAACAATAAAGCTGTTACCCATAAATTAGGGGGGACGCAAGGTCCTGGTATAAAAAATTGGTCGATGAATTGGGAAGCACCAAATAGTGGTACTGGATCCATTACTTTCTTTGGGGCATTTATTGAAGGTAATATGGATCAGACTAATTCAGGGGACATCTATCATTCAACTACCTTAACTGTCAATGAGTCTACCCCGTCTTCAATACAAGACTTCGTTATAAACAAAAAACTTCTTAAAGTAACAGATCTATTAGGAAGAGAAACAAACCAAACCAATAAACCTCTCTTTTACATCTATGATGACGGAACAGTGGAGAAAAAAATAATTATTGAATAAATAAAAACCCACTCAAATGAGTGGGTTTTTATTGGTGGGCCTCTCGGTCCTTATTTCGAACTTTTTTAGAAAATTATTCAGTAAGTTTGTTGTATGAAAAAAAACACTGATTTTATAAACATGGAATTAGGGAGTGATAGTGTTAAATCTTTATTTATGCTAGACTCTAATGTTACCCATCTAAATCATGGTTCATTTGGAGCTTGCCCTAGATTGATTTTTGATTCTTTAGTAAAGTGGCAAGAATTATTAGAAAGAGAGCCTGTAAAACATTTAGCGTTTGATGTTTTTGGATATCTAGAGAAATCTAGAGAGGCTTTATCTTCATATGTAAAATGTCATAAAGATGATATTGTTTTTTTTCCAAACCCTTCTACTGCATTAAACACTGTTTTAAGAAGTTTAGATCTTAAAAAGGGAGATGAAATTTTAACAACAAGCCATGAATATGGAGCAATGGATAGAGCTTGGAAATTTTTATGTAACAAAACAGGTTCAGTTTATATTAATCAAGATATTTCATTGCCATTAGTGTCAGAAGACCATTTTATTGATGAGTTTAAGAAAGGAATATCAGCAAAAACAAAGGTTATATTTTTGAGTCATATTACTAGCCCTACAGCTTTGGTGTTTCCTGTAAAAGAGATCTGTGATATTGCAAGAGAAAAGAATATAATCACAATTATTGATGGAGCGCATGCTCCAGCTCAATTAGATCTTGATATATCTGAAATTAACCCTGATTTTTATAGTGGGGCATGTCATAAATGGATGTGCTCCCCAAAGGGAGTGGCATTTTTATATGTCAGTAAGAAGTTTCAACATAAAATAGAGCCACTTGTAGTTAGTTGGGGTTATGAATCCGATAATCCTGGTCATTCTCAATTTTTAGATTACCTCCAATGGCAAGGAACATATGACATGTCAGCATACCTTACTATTCCTGATACAATTGACTTCTTAAATAAACATAATTGGGATAATATAACAAAACAGTGCCATGAGCTTAATGTCTGGGCAAGAGATAGGGTTTTAGCAGAATTTGATATTGAGCCAATATGTAATAGTATGTTTCTAGGACAAATGAGTAGTATTGAATTTCCATTTTCAGATCCATTAAAAAATCAGATTGAGTTTTATAATAAATATAAGATACAAATACCATTTTGGAAATGGAATGATAAAACTTTATTTAGAATCTCAATTCAGGCATACAATAATAAGCAAGATGTTTATAGGTTGATAGATGCATTAAAACACTATCAAAGTAATTCTTGAATAAACAAAAACTCACTCAATTGAGTGGGTTTATTTTTGGTGGGCCTCTCGGTCCTAGGTTCGAACTTTTTTGGAAAATTATTACGTAAGTTTGCTAAATGAAAAATCTACTACTTGTATTATT